>Ga0078894_10001681_pt1 | contig 16550 bp, 7 predicted proteins | sample LauGreSu1BDMLBSD_2_FD_67506 | JGI IMG/M metagenome (GOLD analysis project Ga0078894, IMG submission 67506) | Freshwater lake microbial communities from Lake Michigan, USA - Su13.BD.MLB.SD (version 4) (version 4) | ecosystem: Environmental > Aquatic > Freshwater > Lake | place: Lake Michigan, USA... | reverse complement strand
CTTTTGGCGCAGGCCGCCATCGCCTTGTCACCCTCACCCATCAGCATGATGCAGTGGGACAGGCAGACCTGGCCTTTTTCGACGCAGATGCCCGAGGAAATCATCACCGCGGAAAATGCGGAACCGCCATGGTGATGGTGCCCGCCCTTTTCCGGCTCCTTGGCTTTGGTGGCGGTTTTGGCTTGCGCCATGACTTGACCCGCGGTCATTGCGAGGGCAACGGCCCCGCTGCCCAACAACATGTCTCTTCTGATCATGAACACTCCTTGATTGATGCGATGAAACCGAAAATGCGCCGGCTTTTGATACGCCGGCCCGACAATAAGTCATTGACCCCTGCATTTTCCGCCAACTGCGGTGTCTTTGCCAAATCCGCGTTGCCGTTTATTGAGAACAAATACGCTTCACGTCGCATCCAGATGCCGGCGCAGCATTGCATCGAGTCCCTGCATCGAAAACGGTTTTGACAGGTAATCGTCCATGCCGGCCGCGCGGCAGCGCGCCTGCTCATCACCGGTCACCGCGGCGGTGACGGCGATGATCGGCATGCGCCGGCGCCCCATTCGCGCTTCGTAGTCGCGAATCGCCGTTGCCGCGGTGTAGCCATCCATGCCGGGCATGTGGCAGTCCATCAGCACTACGGCATAGTCCCCGTCTTCGAATTTCTGAATGGCCTCAGCGCCGTTGCTGGCGGTATCGACGCGGTAACCCATGCGTTCGAGTCCGATGCGAATGATGGTCTGGTTGACCGGCGTATCCTCGACCACCAGAACAGCGGCGCCGTCGGCGCGCACGATATTCGTGGCGGTGACCGAGACCGCTTCAACGGTCCCGGGTAAAGCCATTGCCGCTTGCAGGGGCAGACTGAAACGGAAGCGCGCACCCTGACCGGGACTGGATTCCACCTCGATCTCGCCGCCCATCAGCCGCACGATCCGTGCCGAAATCGACAAGCCGAGCCCGGTGCCGCCATAGGTTCTGGCAACGGAATTGTCCGACTGCATGAAGGGATCAAAAATCGTTTGCTGGCGGTCCGCCGCGATGCCGACGCCGCTGTCTTCCAGCACCACATGCAGAACCTGCGGATCAGGCTGCCAGGCGCAGTGCAGGCGGATGTGCCCCGCCTCGGTGAACTTCACGGCATTGCTGAGCAGATTGGACAACACCTGGCGCAGACGCGTCGGGTCGCCGATCAGCGCAGCCGGGATGTTTTCGCGGTTCAGCGTCATGGCCACACCCTTGGCCGCAGCAGCGGGGCTGAACAGGGCGACCACATCCCCGGCCAACTCGCCGAAATCGAATGGAGTCGCTTCGAGTTGCATTTTCCCGGCTTCGATCTTCGAGAAGTCGAGAATCTCGTCGACGACCTGCAGCAGGTGACGGGCGGAGCGTTCGGCCAGTTGCAAGTGCTCGCGCTGTTCCAGCGGCGAATGGTTCCCCTGCAGCAGTTCCAGCATGCCCAGCACGCCATGCAGGGGCGTACGGATTTCATGGCTCATCTTGGCGAGGAATTCCGACTTGGCCTGGCTCGCCAGTTCGGCGGACTGCCGGTAATGCCGCTGCAGGTTTTCACTGGCTGTCACTTTGGCAATCTGCTCGCGGATGCGGGCTGCGAGCTGCCTGAAATCATCGGTCAGCGCACCGATCTCGTCGTAGCCCCGGTAGGTCAGTTCAATACTGTAATCGCCACCCTGCATTTTTCGCGTGGCTTGACTCAGTGCGATCAGCGGACGGGTGAGGCGGTAGCTGATCCACGCGAACAGCACGGAGAACACCAGGACAATGATCAGCCCGACGCCCAGCGCGCCGAGCAACAGCGACCGGCGTGCATCGGCAATCAGGGTTTTCGACAGGCCGAATGCAATGTGTCCGACAGCGTCCCCGCCCGCGGCGATGGCGCCGGAAAAATGGAAGGTGCGATCGGCAGCGGCATCGCCGGCCTCCCCGCCGATGGCAACAGCCGAAGGCACCGGGCCGTCAGTGGCAACCAGCTGTCGTTGCCGGTCGAAGGCCGCGATGTAATCGACGCCGCGCACCGCCCGGCTTTCGCGGATGACCGCTTCCACCGTGGCGTAGTCCCGCTGCAGCATCGGCGCCAGCAGCGCAGCGCCCAGCAATACGCGCTGCTGCATCGCCGCCTCCTCCAGTTGCTCCTGCAGATAGCGGTCGAATATCAGCGAGGCAAATGTGCTGAACGCCACCATCGCCAGCGTCAGCAGGCCGACGCCGGCGAGTATCAGCCTGCTGCGAAAACCGGTGGTGACGGTTGATGCCATGAAGCCGCAATCAATTCGCAGGCTTGAGGGCGTTGCGCGTGGGCGCAACATAGGGGGCCAGCGCCTCGAGTTCGCCGGCCTTCAGTGTGCGAATGCCCGCAAAGCCTGAACGTTTGAAAAATTCCCTGCCCTGGTCGGTGTCGGGGAATTCCAGAATGGCTCGGCTGATCGCCTCAAGCTGCGGCGCCGGCATTGCCGGGCTCGCCATCACCAGAAAACCGGGTACCCTAGCGAATTCGGTATGCACGCGCAGCTCCTTGCGGCCGTTTTCGCTGATCGCCCGGAATTCGCCCATGCTCATCATCGCCAGCGGCGCTTCACCGGAACGGATCAGGGTGCCCAGACTGTCTTCATTGGCGCTGCGGGTCAAACGGAAGTCACGCCCCTCCTCCAGGCCGCGCTCGCGCAGCCACTGCAGTCCGCGCAACACCACCAGAGACTGCGGGTTGCCGACAGCGAGAAGTTTTCCGCGAAGCTGGTCCACGCTGTTGTTCGCGTTGCCCGCCGCCGATACCAGGATGCCGGGAATCTGCGGGTCGTAAATCGCCACCGGCCGCCATTTGTCATCGATCTGGTGCATGGCGCCCAGATTGGCCGCGGTGACCACCAGTTGATAGCTGCCCGATTTGGTTTCCGTGCTGAATGACCGGAAATCCGCCGCCGTCGCAATCTCGACCGGAGACTTCAGGGTTTCCTGCAGGTAGTCCCGGAAAGGCTGGTACATGGTCAGCAAGGCGCGGGCGCTGACGTTCGGCAATACGCCCATGACCAGCGGCTTCTGCGGGGACTGGGCGGTCGCGGCGCCGGCGGTCAACGCAAAGGCCAGCATCAACCAACGCAGACCATGGAAATGGCGGATATTGTTGGACATCAGGATCACCCGTTCTCGCTGAGGGAAAGGGGGCGATGGTATGTCAGAAACATCCTAAAGACACGCCAACGGGTCATTGCCCGGATCAAGCCACCCCAAACTGCGCCACGAAACTTAATAAACCTTAGGACAAAAAGACCGGGGCTTGGCATCCCGTGCTGGTAGTAAAATATAAAAATGGCATATAAAACAGCTGTCTGACAGGAATACGGCGACGACGGATGTAACCACCGTTCATGTCGCCGGAATTCGATGTTCAGATGGCGGGCAAATACCCGATGTCCGTTTGCAGCTGCACCGGGGCCGGATCATGGTCCGCTGAGTCCTAAAATCAACCCACCGTCAGGAGTGCTCATGAATGCTCGTTCCCCAGGCTTCGGCAAACTCGTTCTTGCCCTGCTGTTTGTCCTTGCGCCCGCGCTGACTCACGCAGCGGACTCCAAACCTGCGGTTTACCGGTTCTCGCCGGTCAATCAATGGGATATCAACAGGACGGCGACCTACTGGAATCCGATCATTCAATATGTGTCCGAGAAAAGCGGTATCCAGCTGCAACTGAAAATCGGCCGCACCTCGGCGGACACCACCAGCTATGTGCTCGCCCAGGAAGTGGAGTTTGTATTTTCCAATCACCTGTTCAGTCCGGAGCGTGAAGCACTGGGCTGGAAAGTGTTCGGCCGGCGCAACGCCCCGCCGCTGCGCGCGCAGATTGCCGTATCCGCAGATTCAGCGATTACCTCGCTGGATCAGCTGACCGGACAGCAGATCGGGTTCGCCGGCCCGGAGGCATTCATTGGCTACAAACTGCCTTACGCTCACCTGCTGTCGCGCAAAATCGATACGACTGCGGTCTTCGGTGGTAATCAGAACGCCGCATTTGCCCAGCTGTTTGCGGGGAAAGTGCAGGCCGTGGGTAGCAATTCGATGCTGATTGACGGTTATTCGGTGAAGGAAAACAAGAAGTTCCGTGTGCTCTGGACTTCGGATGAATACCACGACCTTGCCTTGATGTATTCGACTAAAAAGGTTCCCGAAAAAGACGTCAAAGCGATCAGCGCCGCCTTCCTGGGCATGCATCAGGATCCCCGGGGCATGCAGATTCTTCGCGCCGCATCGAACGAAGTCGGCCTGAAACAGGACGCCTACTTCATTCCCGCCAGCGACAGCGACTACGCCAGCTATCGCCGCTTTTATCAGTCCGCACCGGCCTCATTGCGCTGACCCTTCGAGACGCCTGCTCCGTGTATCGTCTTCTTCCCAAATTCCTGCCGGCCTCCCTGGTTTCCAGGGTGATGCTGTATTACGGCTTGACGCTGTTCCTCTTTTTGACCATTACGGTCGCGGTAATCACCGCACACGAATTTGAACAGGAAATCGACACTTCACAGCAGCAGGCGGTGATGATGATCGAGGTGTTGGGACAGACCGTTGCCGACAGCGCGGTGATCGGGGACTACGACACCATCAAGCGCAGCCTCGACAAGACCGTCATCCGCTCGGAATTCACCATAGCGCGATTCATCGACCTCGATGGCGGCGTCGTCCAGAGTTCGGTAACGCCGCAACCGTCGGAATCCAGTCCGGAGTTCTTGAAAAACTGGCTCGCCGGGAAGTTGCCGGACGTCAACAAAAACATCGCCGTCGGCGGCAAGGATTACGGTGTTCTGCGCCTCACTTTTGACGTCGGCGAGGTTTCGGCCAGTCTCTGGGAAGTGATCCAAACAGGGTTTTTAATCGCCATATTGAGCCTTTTCGGCGGACTGATCATGGTCTGGCTGCCGCTGCGGCAATGGCTCGATACGCTGCAACGTTCGCAGGAACTGGTCGGCAGCTCGGTCATTACAGCCAGCCCCGAAGACCAGCAGAAGTTGATCGAATCCGCTCCGCTGGAATTCAGGGAGACCTTGCGCTCACTGGAAAAAACCGCAAACCAGCTCCGCTCGCAACTCGCCGACCGGGAAAAAACCCTGCACTCACTGCGGCGCCTGGTTGGCGATCTGCTGCCGCATGAAACCGGTGAGATCGATCAAGAGGTCGATATCAATACGCTGATTTCGACGATCAACATGCTGGTCAACGAACGGCAGCAGGCGGCCCGCCAGATGGAAATCGCCAAGGATCTGTCCGAGTCCACCAGCAGGGCAAAGAGCGCCTTCCTCGCCAACATGTCACATGAAATCCGCACGCCGATGAACGGCATTCTGGGCATGACCCAGCTGCTGCAGGCGGATTCGGTTCCCGAGGAGGAGCGCCGGCAATATGCCGGCATCATCCTCAATTCCGGCAAGGTGCTGCTGAACATTCTCAATGACGTGCTTGATCTGTCCAAAATCGAAGCAGGGAAACTGCAACTGGTCGAGGACAACTTCAATCCCGTTTCGGTGATCCGGGAAACCGTCGAACTGTTCAGCGCCACAGCGAAAGCAAAATCCCTGCGCATCGACCTCGCCGTCAACAAGCTGTCCAGCGCCAATTACATCAGCGACTCGGTCCGCCTGAGGGAGATGATCTCCAACCTGATCAGCAACGCGGTGAAATTCACCGATCGGGGCGGCATCGTGGTGGGAATCCGCGAACTGGAGAACGACGGCAGCCAGGCGATGCTGGAGTTCTCGGTCAGCGACACCGGCATCGGTATTCCGTCGGCAAGCCTGTCGAAACTGTTTCAGCCGTTTTCGCAGGTTGATGCGTCCAACACACGGAAGCACGGGGGTACCGGGCTGGGTCTTTCCATCGTCGGCGCACTCGCCAAACTGATGGGTGGCGATGTCGGGGTTGAAAGTACGCCGGGACAAGGTGCGCGTTTCTGGTTCACGATCAGGTCCCGGGTGGGTGCCCCCGATGCCGGGCTATCGGGCAAAAATTCACCGGCCGCCACGCCGTTTTCGAAAGACAGCAGCCCGATAACCGGCCGCGTTCTTGTGGTCGAGGATCTGGCGACCAACCGCATTGTCATCAAAACCATGCTCAAGCGCCTGGGCATCGATTGCGACGACGCCTCAAACGGCGAGGAAGCCGTGAAGCGGATACAATCTGATGCAGTTGGTTATGATCTGGTGTTGATGGACATCCAAATGCCAGTAATGGACGGACGGAAAGCCACGGAACTCATCCGCCAGTGGGAACGTGATCACGCCAAAGCGAGAACGCCCATTGCCGCGCTGACCGCAGGTGCGTATGCAGAAGACCGTCAGAACTGCAAGGATGCCGGCATGGATGACTATCTCACCAAGCCGATCGTAGTCGTTGAACTGAAAGCGGTGCTGGATCGCTGGCTGGCCGGTGCGGATAACCGCAACAATCAGGGGCCGCGCCAGACCTGAATCCCGTCACCGGTGACACACACCTCGCCCGAATCCCCGTAAAAATCCGAATCCGCGCAAATAGCAGGCATCACAAAAACAACCGCTGAGGGCTCCATGCAATCTGCAGATGAACTGGTGATTCTGGTTGTTGAGGATCATGCTTTCCAGCGCCAGACCCTGGTGCAGGTCCTGAAATCCCTGGGCGCCAAGAAGATTCTCGAAGCCGATAACGGCAGGCCGGCGCTGGAACTCATCCGTAACCAGAGCGGGGAACCCGTCGATCTGGTGATTTGCGATATCGACATGCCTGACATGGATGGGTTGGAATTTTTACGGCATATCGGCCAGAACCATCCGAAAATGTCCGTGGCCATCTGCAGCGCCAAGGAACTGCCCCTGCTCAACGCCGCCCATCTGATGGCCCGGGAATACGGCGTACGCCTTCTGGGTGTCATACAGAAACCGTTCACACGGGAGGCGATTGGCTCCTTGATCGAGCGGCGGCATGTCACCAAAGTGCAGCCCAAGCCGAAATCAGAGCCGGATACCCGCTTCAGCCTGGAGGAAATCGTCCAAGGACTGAGCAATGACCAGTTTGAACCGCATTTCCAGCCCAAGTTTTCACTGCACACCGGCGGCATCGTCGGCGTTGAGGCGCTGGCCCGGTGGAATCACCCGGAACAGGGATTAGTCGGGCCCGCTACGTTTATCGATCTGCTGGAGCAGCACAAGAAAATTGACGGCCTGACCTTCGAGATGTTGTCCAAAGCGGCGGCAGCCAGTGCCCGCTGGCAACAACAGGGGCTGAACCTCAAGGTCTCGGTCAACCTGTCGCTGGTCTCACTGACGGATTTTTCGCTGGCGGACAAAATCACCCGTCTGGTCATCGATGCCGGGGTCAAGCCACAGAATATGATCCTGGAAATCACCGAAACCGTTGCCATGACCGAGGTGGCACCGGCGCTTGAGAATCTGGCGCGTCTGCGCCTGCGCGGCTTCGGCCTGTCCGTTGACGACTACGGCACCGGATTCTCCAGCCTGCGCCAATTGACCAGAGTGCCTTTCACCGAACTGAAGATCGACAAGTCTTTTGTCACCGACTGCGCCAATGTCGATTCACTGACCGCCATCGTCAAGTCGAGCATCGACATGGCGCACAAACTCGGGATCGAGAGTGTCGCTGAAGGCGTCGAGTCGGAGGCCGTTCTCGACAAACTCCGGGTCCTCGGCTGTGACGTCGTGCAGGGCTATTACATTGCCAAGCCGATGACCGAAAACCAGCTCGTGGAATTCCTCGCCGCCGGAGCATGAACCCGGCAGCCGCCCGCGCAGGAAGCGGCGACGGTTCTCAGCCCCGGATCAGAGGTAATGCTCCGCGTACGGCGGCAGACGTTCAGTGCATTTTTCTTGAGTTCAGTGCGTGTTTCTTGATGCGATAGCGCAGCGTGTCACGCGAGATGCCGAGCAGGCGCGCCGCCTTGCTGATGTTCAGGCGGGTTTCGCGCAGTGTTTCGACAAGCAGTTCGCGCTCGGCATCCGGCCGGTCGGCGACCTCGGCCAGTCTCATGCCGGGGTTTGCAAAAGCACCTCCGCTGAAGGTCTGCAGTGAAAAATCCGATGCATTGATCACCGCATTCTCCGTCAGCACCACAGCCTGCTCGATGGCGTGCTTGAGTTCGCGAACATTACCCTGCCAGGGATGGCGGGCCAGCGCGGCAATTGCATCGCTGCTGAGGTGGATATGCGGCTTGCCGTAGCGCAGACCGGTCGCTTTTGCAAAATGCTCGGCAAGCCGGGCAATATCACCGACGCGCTCACGCAGCGGCGGCACGGCAACGCGGATCATGCGCAGACGATAGTAAAGGTCGGCGCGGAACTGTCCATCACGCACCATTTTTTCCAGGTCGCGGCTGGTCGCCGCAACGAAGCGGGCATCGACAGGCTTTTCCGTGACACTGCCCAGACGCCGCACCTTGCGTTCCTCCAGGACTTTCAGCAGCTTGGCCTGAGCGCCCAGATCCAGTTCCCCGATCTCATCCAGAAACAGGGTGCCGCCATTCGCTGACTCGATCATGCCGGGCTTGGCCAGCTTGGCGTCGGTGAAAGCACCGCGCTCGTGACCGAACAGCTCGGACTCGAGCAGCGAAGACGGAATGCCCGCGCAGTTGAGTTCAATGAACGGACCCGATTTACGACGACCCTCATAGTGCAGGGCGCGGGCAACCAGCTCCTTGCCGGTGCCGGTTTCGCCGGCGATCAGCACCGAGGGCGGCTCGGCGCCCGAGACACGCAAATCGGCGTCAATGATCCGGCTGATCAGGGTTTTCAGCGACAGCATGGCTTCCGAATCGCCGACCAGTTCCGGAAACACGGGGCCGGTCATCGTTGCGGTATTTCTTGCCTTGTCCTGTTGCGGTTCAAGAACAAGCTTGCCCCGCCATGAAGTTTTCTGTTCGACAAATTGATCCGACTGACGGCGGCGCTGCAGGGTATCCATCGGCTTGCCCTTGCCCGTGTCGCGACGAACCCGCGGCCAGTCCTCGAAGCGGCGCCGCGACAACACACGCTCGATCACCAGCCGCAGGGCCGCGAGTTCGATCGGCTTTCTCAGATAATCGGATGCGCCGCCTTTCAGCGCATCAACAGCCACTTGCTCGTTGCCGGCGCCGGTGAGCATGATCACCCGTGTGCGCGGCGCCTTCTGCACGATTTCCTGCAGCACCTGCAGACCGTTGATGCCCGGCAGGTTGTAATCCAGCACAACCAGATGCGGTGCGATTTGTTGCATGCGCTCGAGACCGGCCTCGCCGCTGGATGTGATCTCCACAGTAAAGCCTTCCTGTTCGAGATAAAGGCACATATTGCGCGCCAGTGTCGGTTCGTCTTCGATCAGCAAAATGCTCGGGGTCATGATCTCGTTCCTGTTCAAGTCTGGGGTATGGCAATGGTGACGCTGGTGCCGCGTCCGGGTTGACTGCTGATGGTGACCGCACCGCCCATGCGCTCTACTGTGCGCTGGACCAGCGGTAAACCGATGCCCAGGCCATGGGACTTGGTGCTGGCCGGAGCGGTAAAGGTCTGTTTGAGTTTCTGCGCGGGAATGCCCACGCCGGTATCGCTGATGCTGATTTCGATGCTCTTGCTGCCGCCGGCGCTGCGGCGGGTGGCGAGGCTCAAGGTGCCGCCGTCGGGCATGGCGTCGAGCGCATTGGCCACCACGGTATGGGCAATCTGTTCGAGCATCAGGCCATCGATATACAGCGACGGCAGCCGCTCATCGACAGCCCATTGCACAATGACGCGGCGCTGGATCATCTCGGCGTGCATGCTGCCGATCAGTCCTTGCAGGATGGCGTTGACCGACACCGAACTGGGGGTGCGCGTGCCGACCCGGGCATGACCGAGCAGGCTGCGGATCCACGACTCCATGCGGTCGATTTCGGCCATGATGTCGCCGGCAAAGTTGTAGCGCCGGTCGCCGGGTTGTCCGGCCATCAGTTCCGCCGAGGTGCGAATGGCGGCCATCGGATTACGCAGGTTGTGCGCTACCGCGGCAGCCATCTCGCCGACCGCGGCAAAACCTTCGTTGCTGGCAATACGCCGCTGCTGGTCGAGCATGACCTGGTGGGCACGGCGCACGGTCCAGAACAGGCAGCCATACATCAACAGCCCGCCGCACAGCGCCGTGATCCAGATCAGTTGCAGGCCGCGGCGAATGGTGTCGAACAATGCCTCGGGGCTTTTGTAGATCTCGACCACACCGATGACACGGGTGCGTTTTTCATCCCACATCGGCAGGTAATACTCGGCAAACTGCTTTTGCGGCATCGCTGCGAAGACATGCTCGGGCTTGATGTAGTCACGGGATTCAATCAGGTCGGCTTCGACCACCACTTCGCCTTTGAGCGCGCGATCAAGCTCCGGATTTACTTCGAAATTTTGATGATTACTCGCATCGTGACTCGACCACAGCACGGTTCCTTTCACCGAGAAAGCCTGGGCGCGCAATACCCCGGGCATTCTGGCCACTGCGGACAGGGATTGCTGTGCACCGGTGGCCTTTGCCGCGGCCGGATTGCCGGAAAAAAACGTTTCATTGAACTGGTGGCCCAGCACGCGATGAATGAATTCCGAAGTCTCCGCGGCATCGTGGTGGAGCATTTCTTCGGACAGGAAACGCGCCAGCACTGCGGACATGCCGAGAGTTACCGTGACAATCACGAAAAAACTGATCACAGCGAAGCGGCGGCTCAGATTGAAGGTCTGCGGACGCAGTTGCGCCGTGACCTCGGCCCCGCGTTGCGCCGGTAACAGGCCCCAGCGGCTCAGTACGGCGGCAAGGCGATCGATCTTCAACATCGGGCGAACGTTCAAGGTATCAGCCTCCGCTGCAGTTGCCGTTGAGCGGACAGGAATGCAGTTTGCGCAACGGCCGAACATCCGGTTGCGTTTAAATTAGTTACATTTTTCATAATTATCATTTTTAGACGGTAACTGTGCCTCAGATAAAACCTGATCTCGCAATTAGCATTAATTCATTAAATATAAAGACAAATTTGTCTGATTTTTCGAAAAATCAGTGGCTGGGATCCAAGCTTCAACCAGATTTCACCCATAGCATATTACAAAATATCATTATTATCAATTTTATTGTTTATGTTGCTAGGGTGGCTTTCGCAACCCTGCCTGACACCTTTTTACTGAACCCGGAAAATCCCCCACATCCCGCTAAGGGTGCCGTTGGGTGCGTAGTCGCGCATCAGATAGTCGCCGGGAATGGCGGCATCACCGCCGGCTTTCGGCAAAACCACGTTGTAGGACGCGTAGGGCAGGATGCCGTCCTGCTGACCGCGCCAGATGCCCAAGGGATTGTTTCCGATCGATTGCGAAGCGACCGTGCCTGAAAGATAAGGATCCTGCTGCCAGAGATGGCCGTGCAGGGACCAGACTGATCCTCGCGCCAGGCCATGCGGCATCAGCAGGCGCATGCGGTTCTCCGCACCACGCACTGAAGTCAGCACCGGGGTGACGGGGTCGGCATTGACCACCGAGCCGGCCGCCGGCCCGCTCGCTGCGCAACAGGCATTGCTGAATCCCTGCCACGCCGTGGCCACGCCGCCGAAACCATCATGGCCCAGCGACGATTCAGGGTGCATGCCGAAGCGGAACCACATCGGCTCGCTCCGATAGTTGACGCCAAACTGGCCGATGTCCTGGGGATCATCGCTGAGTTGTGTTTTACCGACGGCAGTACCGTCGCGGTAGCGGAAGTTCATGCCCTTCTGGTGCACCAGTGCATGATCGCGGAAGGTTTTTGTTCCGGCCCTCACGGTTGCCGAGGAACGCCGGTCGGCATCCTCCAGCCAGGTCGATTTCGGCGGCAAAATAACTAGCGCGCCGACCATGCCCTTCTGACCCTGTTTGATCTTGTCCGCAGGAATGATGTTGACGCCGCCGAACTCGACCGGCGTGGCCTGCAGTTGCGTCTCGTCACGATCCGGATCGAGTTGCGCCCTTGCAGTCGGAATCTGGCGCAGGTCACCCGCATACCACTGATACATGCGGGACTGACCGGGCGCCACGGTCTGCACCGGGTTGATGCCGACGTTGGTGCCATCGCTCGATGAAACATCGTATTCGAGCAGCTGGGTGTGCATGCCGACGTGACTGGAAGTCTGCGCCAGATTGAGCTGGAAATACGTGGTGCCTTCAACCGAGTGGCGGTCGCGCACGACTGCAGCCACCGTCTGGGCATGACCCGGAAGGTCGGGCATTGCAGCCGGAAGCCGGTTGCGCAAAGTCACCTCGACGCATTCGCCTGCAGCGGCGCGCATGACCAGCGGCTCTACCGGAACGCCGGGCTTCAGGCGACCCGCCGCATCCAGATCAGCGGTGCGCAGATAAAGTACCGCTGTCGGGTCATGCAACGGGCCCTGCTTTGCCGCGATCAGTTGCGGCACTTCGCCGAGCAGTGGATCTTCAACCAGTATCGTGCGCGCCGGAATCAGGGTGTCGCGCGGGTTATAGACCAGCGTCCCGCCATTCGGATCCAGCGGTGCGCCGGCAGTCAGGGCTGCAGTGCCGTCGGCGGGGACAATGCTCACCCCGGCAGGACGGGACAGCGCCTTGTTGGCCAGCACCGCAGTGATGTCATAACGACGGATCGTCGCCGTTTTCGGGCAAGTCCCGCGCAAATCACCATTGGCCTTGAGCACCACCGGGCGCGGATTGGCCGGCAGCGGGAACAGATTGTCCTGGCGCTTGCTGTAGTTGCGCATCACACCCCAGACGCCAGTCCACCAGCCATCAGTCGAGGCATCCATCGTCCACGCGTAGTCGGCGGTCTTGCCGTTCTGTGTCGAATCGGCAATCACCGGGGTCAGGAAGGGGAAGTGTTCGGAGATGCCCATGAACTGGTGATTCTTCCAGCCCGAGGTCGGCGACTGCACGCCGAAGTCACCGCCGGTGTGCAGCCATTTCAGGCCATGCACGCTGGCGTTATGCGTTTCTTCCCAGCCACCGACAACGGTCTTGATCGACACGCGGTCGCCGGAGTGAGCGCGCAGGATCGGGGTAAACGGATCACCGGCCCGTACATCGTTCGTCAGCGGCAGGTACGGCGTGTCGCCAACAACGGTATTGAGTTGCGGCAGCGCACGGTCAATACGCGTCTGCAGGGCAAAGGCCAAGTCACCAGCCAATCCCGAGGTTTGCATGCCGGGCTTGCCGTCAGGACCGATGCGACGCGGGTCGTAAATGCGGAAGCCCACCGGTTCATTGCGGTAATTCACAACAAAGGTACCGATGTCGTTGAGCGAGATCACGCCGGGACAGGGGCGCGGCATGCCGCCCGGGCATGTCGGTGCGGCGCGGCGCAGGTCCGGAAACACCGGTTTGGTTTCAACCATGACCGGCGGATTGACCGCGTAGCGATACGACTCGGCAGTCGCCGGCGCCGGCGTCCTGCCGTCGGGACCGACGCCGACATACACGTCCTTCTCATACGCGTGCTGGAAATCGGAAAACTCCAGGAAAAATTCGCGATAGCTGTCGTCCTTGCCGTCGCCGTCGAGGTCACCGGTGAGAATCACCGCCTGCCACGAGGTGGGACCGCCGTCATGACGGGTGAACATCGGTTCGCCGGTCTCGTTGTGCACCCAGCGCGAGTTCTGCGGCTCGACCAGCAGCGCCGTGTAGAGGCCGACCTGCTGATGGGTCGACGGACCGTAATGGTCATGCGAAAACACCGTGCCCAGACCGCGGTCCTTGCCGGCGGAATTGATCACCGGATCGGCGAACCAGCGCTGGATGGTGGTACGCGCACCGAGCCATTCCGGACGGCCGAACTGGCCGAAGAAGGGATGCGGCAGTGCTTCAAGGCGGGCGTTGCCGTTAGGCAGCCGGACCTGCTGGTCGGGATGCGCGTCGTTCCAGGCGTTGATGGCGTGGATGCGTTCGCGTACGGCGCCGGGGGCCATGGTGCCGTCTTCATAGTTCCAGCCGTTGGCGGAGCCGTCGGCGGCGGTGACATCGAACTTCACCAGATGGATATGCTGTCCGATCATGTCGGTGGTAGTGCGCACCTGGTAATCGTCGAGTTCGTAGTTTTCCGGCAGCAGATTGACCGCCAGCAGCTGCACGCAATCCATGCTGTTGGCACGCATCGACAGCGGCTCCGGTGCCTTCTGCTTGTTGATGGTCGGTACCGCGTCTTCCCACAGCGTGTAAATGCGCTGCTGCGGGAAATGCTGGCCCATCTTGTTGAGTACGGCGTCGAACTGCACTGCGGCATTCTTGTAGATGCGCGGAGTGTCGGCGTTGAACACCGAGCTGCGCCGGTAACCAAGGCCGCCGGCACCGTCAAAAAATTCGCCGAGCACGCCTTTGCCGAGGCGCGTGCCGCGGTCATCGACACAGGGATCGGCATAGGGTGCGCCGGGAGCTGCCGGTGCGCCGTTGGTCAGAAACTCCGCGGTACGCGTTGTGCCGTTCGGCAACACCGCGGTGCTCGGATGGCTGCGGCGGCTGTGGAAAGCCATCGCCACCTTCTCCATGTCGGTGCCCTCTTCCGGGAAATACACCGGCTTCGCCTTGTGCACCTGCTTGGTCATGTCGAGACGCGTGGTATTCGCCTGTGTTTCGGCGCCGGCGGCATAACCTTCCAGCGAATGTCGCGGCAGACCGCCGTCAAAACCACCGGCGGCGGCGAGCATGTCGAGCGGCGGCGTGGTGCCGCGCTGGCCGACGATGGTTTCAATGCCGGCGATGTAGAACGGAAAGCCCGGGTTGATCGTGCGATCAATCACCTTGGCGACGCTGCCAACTGTCTTGCCGTTAACGACTTTGGGTTCAACAGTAACCGCTCCGGGGACCGGCGCCATCGCCTTGCCGGGCAGCGGTACCAGTCCGGGGATCGGTGTTCCGGCAACGATCTCTCCGTCAGGCAATGCACGGGCGCCCTGCGCCGGCGTGCCGTCTTTCAGCGCCCACGGCGTCGCGTGCGTGCCGGCGCCGGTGACTTTCAGACGGGTGCCCGACTGGAAGGTGTCATGCGTGCGCCACAGCTCCCACATGCCCATCGCGAAGTGCGGATAAAAATGGCAGTGGTAAATCGAATCACCGGGCGTGCGGTTGCGGTTGCCCGAACCGCCGAAGGCGATTTCATAGGTATAGGCCGAACCCGGTCCGACGGACTGCGCGTCGAGGTAGCTGGAATTGTCATCGTTCGCATTGAACAGCCACTGGTGGGCATGCAGATGGAACACGTGATATTCCCAGCCGGCATGCACGTTGCGGAACTTGACGAAATCGTTGAGGTAGCTGTGACGGACATTGGTGGGATCATCCGGGTAGTAGGCGCGCGTCGCTTTCGGACCGACTGCGGATGCCGGCGGAATTTCACCGGGACGGACCGTTTCCAGTCCGACGTTGGCCGGCACATCGACCAGCATTGCCGGGTCGCCGACGGCGAATGCGCTCAGAAAGAATTCTTCGAACGCACAGTTTGCGCAGTCATGCATAGGCCCCACACCGAGACGGTTCGCCAGCACTTCCGAACCGGCGGAAGTGATGCCGTAGTTGATGCCGAAGGCGTCACGGACGCCGGACAGGGTGTGTTTCAGTACCGGGTCATTGAAATAACCGGGAAAAGCCTGCGCCACCACGGCTTCGTCATGAAAGGCTATGGTGAATTCGCGGAAGGCTTCGAGGCGGTTGGGATAAGCCGGATTGCGTTTGCCGGTGGATTCCAGCGGATAGGTGCTCGCCGGAAAACTGCCGTCGTTGTTGGGCCCCATGATCACCGCGCTGATGTCGGAGTGCACCAGTTCGTTGGCGGCGGTCAGCATATTGAGTACCGGCAGACCCGCCTTGCCCTCGGCAATCCACGGCTGTACGTTCGGATACTTCGCTTCGTAATTGATCACCGGATGACCGCTCGCGGTTTTGCCGGTGGTGGCCAGACGCATTTCGAGTTCGGTGACCTGACTGCGATAGAAGCGGGATTTCAGCGGCTGCACATTGACCACGGCAAACAGGCCGTTGCCGTTATTGCCGGCGCCGGCTTCACCGCCGAACTGCGCGCCGTGGCTGACCACCAGGAAAGTACCTTCCTTGGGAGCATAAAAGCGGTAGGTCTTCTGTTCGCCCGGTGCAGTCAGGCTACTGGGGTTGCGACCAACGTTGCTGGAATCGGAAACGATCGAACCGAGCAATGACAGGCCCTGCACCTGGAAGCCCGCATGCCGCGAGGCGACCTGATCATCAATATGCATCGCCGGATGCCGGGCATTGCGCGGATTGGCTAACGGCGACAGCAGATTGAGGAAATTGACCGTCAGGCAGTCGCCCGCGGCGACACGCAACACCAGCGGGCGGGGACGCTTGTCCTCACGCAGCTGCACCTGGCCCGGACGCAGAACGCCACCGGCAATTTCGGTGCGGTTGGTCAGCGTATCCACGACATCACGGCGCAGCGCGAACATCATGCCGTTGATGTTTTGCGCGCCGATGCGGTTGTACATCAGCGGCTGATCGAGGGCGACGACGTTGGCAGTGATCGTGCGCGTGCAGGCCGGCGCCTGCGCCATTGCATTGGGT
>Ga0078894_10001680_pt1 | contig 16553 bp, 9 predicted proteins | sample LauGreSu1BDMLBSD_2_FD_67506 | JGI IMG/M metagenome (GOLD analysis project Ga0078894, IMG submission 67506) | Freshwater lake microbial communities from Lake Michigan, USA - Su13.BD.MLB.SD (version 4) (version 4) | ecosystem: Environmental > Aquatic > Freshwater > Lake | place: Lake Michigan, USA... | reverse complement strand
TCTTCAACGAGGAACTCGTCCACGTTGTTGATGATGTACGTTGCTTCTGCTAACAGCGCTGAAGTATTGTCTTCTGCATTTATGGTTTGTCCAGATGTTTTAACGAGGCCAACCAGACTTCCTCGACATGCAGCAATAAGGTTCAATCTTTAGTCGAAACCAAATCACCCCCAAAAAGCTAACAAATTTCTATTGCAATGTATTATACCAGCGTTTGAATGAAAAGTACAATTAGTTTATTCTGTTTTTGCAGGACGCCCCTAACATAATTTGCGGAACGCGGAATTCGTCAACTACCTCTACAGATTGTATAGTAACAATCTCAAACACACGAAAAGCAATTCCTCCACGACATTCGGCTTCGTGCACAGCTGCAGCATCCCACAAACAGTCAACTGCGTCGAATATTTTGCCGCTGTGTTCCCAGGAACCAAATTCAGGAAGTTCATCGGCACTTTCTGGATGTCTGTATTTGCAATATTGATATGTATATTTGACGTTGCTGGTTAATGTGCCCGGCTGTAATTTAGCTATTTGATTCTTTTCCATAGCTTTTATTAGGGTAGCTGCAGGAGTGGAGTAGTAGCGTTGACCACTTCCAGATTGCTGTCAATCAGATGCGGTAGAGCTTTCGCCCTCATCAGCGCTGCGTCGCGGGCAACTGGGTCATAGTAGCGTCGCACTTGCACAGTTTCTTGTGCTCCGGCGCTGGTTCTGACCTCTTTGTCTTTTAAATTTCTGTCGCCTACGGAAGAGTACACACCCTGTTTAATTGGGGCTATCTCACGACGCATCACAATCCACTCTTCTAGAGGGAGAGTAAGTTTTTTTGCTCCGTCATCCAAGTACATCGTAACTGGAGTCATCAGATTGGTGTATTTCACCCTCAACGCAAGATTAGCGTAGGCTTGCAATTTGTCCTCGATGCTCTGCAGCCATGAGGCGATCTGTGCTTTTTGTTTATCCACAGTCTCATAGACTGGGCTCTCATTTGCATAATCAGCAGAGTGAGCTAATAGCAATTGCCGTGTGGCTTCAACTTCTTCTTTCAGACTCTTCATCTTTTTCAGAGCCTGCACGATCATGTAAGGTTGGTTATCCATAATACTTAATGTTGTTGGTTTTTACTGATGGGTAATAATTTCCCATGCAAAGTATTATACCAAAAAAAACATTAAATATTTTAATTACTCTGTAGTGAACAGTGTGGTGTCTGCATTGAAATTTGCTCTACCTACTGTATTAGGAGAATTTGGCCAAATAGATTCTAAAGATGTTCTCAATCCTGTTTTAGCTCGTGATTCTGCATTAGATGAGAAATTGCTATAGTCTATATTAAAATACGTAGACAACAATACGAACCTGCGAGGAAATCTACCTGCCCCTATTTTTTCTTTAATTTGTACCTGTAGATAATATGTACCTGCAATAAAATTTTCTGTAGCTGTGGAGGGTATCCATAATTCATAGAACCCCGGACGATCTGGAGAGTCATATATTCCAACATCTAGCGAACCCTCCCATGTGGCTGACGAGGCCCGAGGACTAGATTTAATTACAACAGAAATATCGTATGCGTTTGAAGAGACTGGTGCGCCGTCATGTAATAGGTACATGTCATAGACCACATCTTCTCCCTGATAGAAAACATCTGGATTAGGAGCGCTGCGCTCATACGGTATTCCTGGGATACCGTCGAGTATAAGTGTATTTGTAGACGATGCACTGGCTTGCCTACCTCTAGCTTTAATCTCTGAAGACTGTAACGACTCAAGATTATTAATCACTTCTTTGTACACGCTAGCGCTATCGCCTGTAGCGGTAGGAGTGAAAAACTGAGGAGTTGTTTCGTCGAGCATATTTATACGCAAATAAGTTCCAGCTTATTCTGGTTAGCTGTTCTAGTATAATAGCACAACTCGTCCAATTCTAAAATACTTTTCATCTGTAAAAAGTCCTCTCTAGTAAGAGAGGATAATAAATTCTCTGCCAACTGCTTGGTAGCATCTGGAGTAGTTATATTCTGCTTTGCTCCACAGTTGCACGATTTCTTGGGAGCTGTACTCAGCGGTTTATTTGCTAGCCCAGCAAATCTAGGCATTTGCTCTGCCAATATAGGGTTACGATTAACCAGTACCAATACCTGGTTTACACTGGTGAGAACCATGCGGCGAACAATAGGCTGGGTAGGGGCAGCTGTTAAGGCTGGTTGTGTTTGCTCGGCTGGAGTTGTTGGTGCGTCTGACATAATTATTAAACGGATGGAGTTGCTGTTACAGGAGCGCAAAGATCAGTTGCCTGGAACGTGAGCCCCACAAACAAAGAATGCTCGTTGGCTCGCTCTGTGAACTGGTCTGAGATTTCTGTGGTTATATCTATACCTGGTTTTATCAATATGTTACTACCTGGTAGTAATCTGAAATTACCTGATGCATCAGGAGGAATACCATTAATATACGAAACCAGTTTATCGCAATCAAGACATTCTGATGGTAAAAATGATGTACTGCAATCCATTGTGAGCCCAAAATTTGCACCCACACCCAAATCTATTAGAGAGTTGTTTATATTAACTTTAAAATTATAGCCTTCAAGTAGTTGCACATCTCCCGTTAGTTGAGTAGGTGTGGCTACATCTGATAACGGTAGCTTGGGGTGAGTTCGTTTGGTTGTGTTGCTATTAGCTGTATCTCCTAATTTTTCTGGATTTGTAACTATGCTTTGCACACCCAACCAAGCATCATTAAATTGTACACACAATGCAGGTTCTATAGGGATGTTTAGAGCTAAATTAGTTGCGTTTGTGCATGCATTGTAAAGAGTCGCTGCACCAGCACCAAATACTGCCAAGCAACCGTCAGCGTTTCTCACATAGTGTGGATATGAGAGAACTGTCAAAGATCCTGCTGCAGCTGGAATAGAGAACGTTGTGATTGTTGAGGCGGGTGAAGATATCCCAAAAGAAATATTTAATGCTGTTGAAGTTCTTGTGATGTTTGTAAGAGATACTATGCTGCTACCTAATCCTGTGTATGCGATGAGTTGCAAATCTAGTAAAAAATCATCAGGCAACTTGGGGAGCGTACCCAAACTTAAATCTTTATTGGCGTAAGTCATTAGCGGGTATGAGCGCAGCTCATTCTCATTAAGCCAGTCAATTACTTGTTCCATAATATTATGAGGTCAGATTAGGTATAGCGAATGTGTCGGTAGATGAGCCTGCAACAAGACCTATAGACAAAGCTGACCCATTTAATGGAACTATCTTGATCACGTCGTTAGATACAAGGTTAACGTTGTTGGCTACAGGACCTACAAGATTTATCTTACGCAACCCTTTAGCTGTATTGTTCCCTATCGAGTGTCCTCCTACAGCATTAAATGTTATCGAGTTCAGCCCTACTACTTTTGCTGTGTTATAAAATACAGTAGTGTCATCTGCTGTGCGTCCTAGTACCACAGAACCAAAATTACCGTCAAATGTATACACTGCATCTTGTTTGGGTACGCTACGTACAGTTTCAGGTGCAAAAGAAACATTAAATTTTAATAAATTACCTGTAGCAGTATTCCACATGTCGGTTGCACCATTACCGAAAGCAAGCATACCTAGATAGCGATTTGTATCTGGCTGGTATATTCTCAAATTTTGATATTGCTCACCTAGTAAGTAATTTGATTTTAAGAGATCGATGGTTGTGTGTGTTCCATAATCGAATGTGATTGAGAGCGTAATTTTATCTGTATTTACAAACACAGTGTTTAATACTGGTACAAAATTATCGAACTGCACAAACCTAGCATCTACTAAAAAAGATGAATACTCTGTCTCGTTTAGAAGTGGATAGCCTGATAGTGCGTTTTCATTCTGCCATTCAAGAGGATGATATGTAGCCATAAATATTAAGAAAGCGTATTCCAGTAAGAGGTGTAATACGTTGGTTTGACAAATTGCGGCCAAAAATAATATTCAGCTCTTGTAGTATTATAGTAGCTGTTGTCGTTGCGGGCAGGTCTTCCTGAACATACTGAGGCGCCTGTGGCTCCTAGCGCTAATTTACTATAGTATTTGTCTGGGAAAAGCGGATCTGTAAATCCGCAGATATCTACAGGGGGCAGTAGTTTATGTTTCAGAGTACATAGACTGTCTAGTGTTACTCCTTCGGTCTGTATTTTAAGTGATCCTGGTACGCCTCCTACAGTAGCTGAGCCTGGTGTAGTAGAGATGATCTGCAGCGCCTTGGTTCCGTTTACAGTTGATACTGTGCCTTGCCAAGTCTGCTCGTATGCTGTTGCAGCCACAGGTGCTGCTAGCGTACCTACATTCTGACTAACACTGACAGTCCATGTGTTGCCGCTGCCTGCAGTAATAACTGTATTGGCTGCTATACCTGGACCTGTGATTAACTGCCCCAAAGCTAGTCCGGCAGTGAGTGTATTTATTTTTAAAGTAGTTCCAGTGATATATACAGAACCCAGCCACACAGACCTATATACTTTGGCAGCTACGTTTGTGTTCGTGGTTTGATTGACGCTGACTGTCCATGAGCTGTCACTACCTGCAGTAATAAATGTGTTGGCTGCTATATTTGTGCCTGTGATAAGACTACCTACAGTTATGCCTGCAGGAATTCCGTAAAAAGCTACAGGCTTTACTCCGACGATGTAGATGTTACCGTCGTTACCTGGAAGAGCATTACCCATCGGGTAAGGTTCAACACCGTCGATATTTTTAATAATTGGATTTGGGCAGTTGTCTAGATAGGTAGACTTATCAGCCAAGTTAAATACAGAAGCTGGATTTGTTACAGTGAACTGTGTTGTCTTTGCGACAGTATTGCTTTTTTTAAGGTTGGTAAGTACTCCGAAATTAACATCTCCTCGTAACTGTGTATTCTTTTTATCTGAAACGCTAGTGACTGCAGGAGGGACATAGCAAAAAATTGCGCTCTCTTCTAGCTCTGCCGCATCTTTTGTGAAATGTAGCGTATTGACTATAGAAGTTAATGATTTAGCTGAGCCTATGGTCAAACTACCAGAGATATTTCGAACAAACGGAATAAACGGTAATGTTGTGAAATCTTCTGTAACATCTCCGTAAAACATACCAAGAACCACATCGTCAAACACAGAAGCTATCGTAATTCTAGCTGAAACACCTGCGTGATAAATTTGACGTATATACAGTCGATGCTTACCGTACAGTGTTGTGATAGTACAGTTCACTATAAGATCATCTGATACGACAGTACCATCTTCAGCCTGAAAAGGCATTCCTTGTTTTACAGGATACTTCCTAAACTGATTTTTATTTTCTGCATATAGTGAGATTATGCCCATAATAATTAGTAAAAATAAACAATGCTGTGGTAATTAATATTTTATCTCACCAGTACAGAGGCTCCTGTAGAAGATGTTCCTGTTGTGAAAGAGGTGACTGCTCTGACTTTAATTGTATATGTGGTACCTGCTGCCAATGCTGTACCTGCTGAAGTTGTGGTAATTGTTATTGTACTGGAGGTATTCGGTATGCTAACACCATAATCATTTCTGTTTACCCATGCGTCTGTAGCTGCTCCTGTCACTGCGCTATATTGATAATTTACAATTGGGAAGCCTCCTGTATTTGCTGGCGGAGTCACAGTTACAACTATAGTCTTTGGTAGTGCTTTACCAGAGACTAGCGCAGTGCCGGTAGGAACTGCTGCTGTTAGCGCAGGAGATACTGTGTATGTTCCTGCTCCTCCTGTTCCGCTGTTGAAAGCTGTGATGGTGCGGGTTCCTGCCAGATTAGCATGCCCTGTTACAATTTGACCGACTTTGAGTGGACCGCCGGTTTGTACAGAAGCTACAGTTAAATTTGCAGATGTAGCAGTTGTGATTCCGCCAGTGAAAGATGCTCCATCAGCTGTTGCAGTTATGATGGTTGGCGCACCTGCAGCAACCCCTGGCTGTTCGCCAACCTTTAAAGTTGGGCGTCCTTCACCCACAGAGCTAACCGCTCTAATATTTATAGTATAAGGTAAGCCGTTTGTTAAACCTGTAAATGAACCTGAAAGACTAGCTGTGATAGTTTTTGATGTGACTAATCCTGCGGTATGAGATATGGATACAGTATATGTACTATTGAGTAGGCCTAGAGTATTTGCGGCGGATGTTAATGCGGTGATAGTGGTTCCAACAATTACACCGCTGCCTGTTATTCCTGCACCCACTAGCGATGCGCTGCTGGTTAATGGTGCATATGAAGCTGCTGAATTTAAAGTTAGAGTGGTACCTGATATAGTTCCTGTGAAAGTTATACCTGCGAGAGATAATGGCTGCCATTCAGAAGATATTCCATCCACGAAAACTTGATATGATGTGGCTGCTACTCCAGACGGCTGTCTTATATTTAAAACATTAAACCCAGTATTGATAGGGGCTAGCGTATATATTGGCGCTAGAGGTCTTGGTCCTGGTTGCAGCGCTCCTGATGTGTATATTGCTCCCAGACCTACAGCATTAACTGCAGCAATCCTTACGTAGTATGTTGTATTATTTACAAAATTTATGGTATTAGTAGTGTTGCCGTAAGTCTTAATATCTCCAGTTGAAGGTATTGTCCACCAATTACCACTTATACTCATGTCTGCAAACGTACTACTAGTGGATGCCTGATAACCATACATTGTTATAGTGTTTCCTCCATTGTCTGAAGGTGGTGTATAGGCTATTGTAAACCCTCCATCTATAGAGTATATGCTTACGTTTTGAGGAACTGTGGGTACTTTTCCAGGAGTACCTTTGAGTGTATTGCTTTCTGCTCCGAAAATTGAGAAGCTTACTGGACGAATAGTAACTGCATATGGTACGCCGTTTGCTAGTTGTGGACCATTTACAGATATTTCTCGTACTGTATGCGCCAGGTCTTCCACCACATGTAATGTTCCGGCGGCTGTGATTGTTGTGGAGGGTACTGATCCTGCTGTATGAGTAACAGAAACTGTGTATGTTCCTACTGCTCCTGAGCTGCCGCTCAGTATCGTTGTACCTGCTTTAATGTTACTGCCACTAAGAACACTGCCGTACCTCAGTGTTCCGCTAGTAACAGCTGTGACGGTTAGTGTTGTGCCGCTGATTGTTCCTGTACACACTGCTGTTCCTGCCCCAGATGCAGTTAATGCGTACGGTCCTTTAAATGTCGCAGCACTAGCTGTTCCGTTAGTACTTCCGGAAACTAGTGGAACACCACACATAGTTGTTACTTCTGTATTGCTGTATGTTGTTAGAGGAGCTATTTTTCTAATTAGATTATATCCATAATCTGCAACAAATACAGTACCTGCAGAATCTACTGCAATTCCTGTAGGCTGATTGAATTTTGCATTGGCTAGTGTACCGTCTCGGAAATTTCTGTCCCCTACCATACCTGCATACGGAGTAGTTGACCAGCTTGCGCCTTGAGCGGGCGGGGTTGGTATCGCAAAGGGATCAGATACAGTTTTGTTAAGTTTACGTATCGTATGGTTGTCAGTGTCGGCAACAAATACATCTCCGAAAGAACTGACGGCTATGCCTTGAGGCTTATTAAATAGTACAGAGGTGCTGGTTGTGGTGTTTTCTGTCGAGCCGGCTACGCCTGTAGACGACCCTGAAAACAATATAACTGTCCCGCTAGAAATCTGTATTCTACGTATTTGGTTATTGTTTGTGTCAGCTACTAATAAATGAGTTTGGAAGTTATCTATAGCTATGCCGCAAGGCGAATTAAACTGAGCAGCTGTTCCTGTGCCATTATTTCTGCCTGTCACACCTGCAGATCCTGCGAGGGTGGTTACAACTCCTGAGGATATTACTATTCTTCTGATCACATGATTACCAGTGTCAGCTACGTATAAATTGATAGAGTCCGTTGTTATGCCTCTAGGTGCATTGAATCTGGCTGCTGGTCCTGTTCCGTTGGCTGAGCCAGGTACTCCTGCAGATCCTGCGAGTGTGGTTACAACTCCTTCTGGTGTTATTTTCCTAATAGTATGATTACCAGTGTCAGCTACATATAAATTACCTGACAAATCTCTGGTTATGCCTCTAGGTCCGTTAAACAAGGCCGATAATCCGTCAACACTTCCAGGTGTATTAGCTTTTCCCGACGCCAATGATACTTTCCCTCCACTAGTCTCAGTAGATAAGACCAGTTGATTTATACCAGATATCGATAACGTGGACCATAATTTACTATTATCTAAATCGTATTCATACCTTAATATTCCGGGTGTGGAGGAAGCATTGATAAAGAGTGCCAGTTTGCGATCGCCTGGAGTAATACTTATGAGCGTGGGGGCTGTGGGTGTTGATGTTGGTATGAGTGGTCCGAATCCGTAGTAGCCGCTGAATAATTCCAAACCACCGTTTATTGTAACTGTACGTACATACACGGCATACTCAGTATTATTTACAAATAATGCGTTGTTATTTGTTTGTCGTGTTATGACATAACTTGGGGCGGGTATAGGTAACCAATTAATATCATCTGTACTATATTCATGCCTTAAAAATAGTCCTCCGCCTAGACTTGAATCTGTTACAGTTAAAGTAAAACTAGCGTCTCCAGCTACAGCTAACCAAGTTGGTGAGTCTGCCGATGCTGCAGGTGTGCCTGTAGCCGATGCAGTATTTCCTAGATTACCTGATGTGTCTACAGGACGTACCTGTATAGTATAGTATGTGCCATTAGTTAGCCCATCTATATTATAAGAGAAATTGTTGTATGTTGGGGCCTCGTTGTATGAAATTGTGGGTGAAAAGTCCGTCCATACAGCATTATTAACACTGTATTGGTATTTAGAGGTTTTAGATACGTTGCTAGCTAGTACCTTAAATTTCACAGTCAGCACTTGATTGCTTGGAGTCAGCGTCAAATCTACAACTGCAGGCAATAAACTTGCACCCACAGCAGCTGTAAAGTTTTGACCTGTAACATTGCCAGCTCCAGCTGCTAGAGTTATAAAGGCTGGAGTGAAAGAGTATGATGCAGATATGGGTGTTATAGTACTGCCTAATGTCGGCGTCACTAATGTATAGTTGCCGGAAGAATCTGTGTTGATGTTTCTTGATCCGTCACTGACTGTAATACCTGCCAATGCTGCTCCGCTAAGTGTTATGGTTCCTGTCACCTGTCTAAAACCTGTCTGACCTATAAAGTTAATTCCTGTGACATTTACTGTACCTACACTAACCGATCTTGGAGAAGCTGCAAAATAGTATCCATCCTTGGCTACCGTCATAGTATAGCTTGGGCCAGTTATAAATGGTGTTAATGTATAGTTTCCGTTAGCGTCTGTGGTGGTGGTTAAGGATCCTACACTTACAGTTACTCCAGATAAATTTTGTGGCGTAGGGCTGTTATCTTTAATATTGCCGCCGATAGAATAAACCGCATTAGCCACGTTAATCACTAGATACTGTGTTATCGTCCCCATCAAAGCTGAAGTAGCTGTCAAGGTGCATGTGTATGTTCCTAGAGCTGCTGTGGGTATGCCTGTGATTGTTTGCGTTATTCCTGCCCCTGCAGCTCCTACGCTGGGAGCGTTATTTAATGTCAATCCAGCTGGAAGTCCTGAAGCTGTTATGGTGTTGACTGGTCGAGCTTCTCCAAAGACACCACACACACTAACACTTATTGGGGTTATGCCTACCTTCTGAACAAACGCGTAAGTTGTGAGTGCTGGGGCGGTGAAAGAAAATGGTACAACTACTGTTGGGGTTATAGCCGGACCTGCTCCTATAGCGCCGTATGTTGTGGAGGTGCTACTGTTATAGCCGGTTAAAGATACTGTGTATCTGCCTGCTACAGCAGCGTTGAGCACAGTGCCTGTTATCGTTCCATTATTATTTACCACTAGTGATAAGGGTAGCGTATTTACTGATGGGTTAGCGATTGTAGTGGACTTGTAGCTGGTTGGAGAGTTGGTTGCATTTAAAGTGTATAACGGGGCAGTTGATGTATATGTCCTATCTTTTACGACATCGAGTGTTGCTGTACTTGGCAGGTTATTGATTATCGGCGTATCTATAGTACTGAATGTGATCTTCGTCTCTCTAGTTGTAGTGCCTACAGCGTTGGTAGCAGCTAATTGAATGGTATAGGTCACTGTCTTTGCCTGCGTATTATAGTCTGCAGGATAGGCAGAACTCAGCAGCTTTCCTGTTAGCCTACCTGTACTTGCATTCAGTGCAAACCCTGGAGGTAATCCTGCAGCACTCCATGTTACTGCGGGTGTTGCTGGGGTAGCTATGGCCGTGAATATGGGTGTTGGTGTGGGTGTTGCTGGGTAATCTGTATAGATGCTCGAATTAAACACCAATCCACTAGTAGGATAAGAGATTGTAGGAAGCGGGGATACTGTATAACTAATTGTGAACGCAAGTGGAGTCGATGTACCGAAGTTGTTGGTCGCGGTCATGGTTAAGGCTTTCGACCCTGCGACTGTCTCTGTCAATTTTCCTGATATTTGTCCTGTTGTAGAGTTTAACCTTAACCCTGCGGGTAACGTACCTGTAGCTATTGCATAACTATTTATAGGAGGATTTGTAGCACTAACAGGTACTATGTTTGTGTATGTCTGGGTATTATTTATTGGATACGTTGTTTGTAATGGAGTTTGGAGCGTTAAAACAGGTTTATCGTCTAGAGCTATAAATAAAAATACTGTTGTTGTAGCCGTGCCTGATGGATTAGTAGCTGATACATTTAACTGATAGGTAGTTCCTTTTAATAGTGTAGACGATAACTGACCTGTAACCTTACCTGTAGCTGTGTCGATGACTAGCCCTAAAGTGCTGGTTAGTGCAGTTTTAGTGGCACCTACGGTGACATTATATGTATAGTTTGTTTGCAGGCTTAAACTGGACAACGATGTCATGTTGGTTGCTAGTATGGCAAACAACGGAGAAGCTGTGGTACTATTTCGAGATAGTGTTGTCTGTAATGGTGCAGTGTTGAGTGTATATATTGTAGGAGCTATGATTACCGGTTTAGCTATAAAATCTATAAAAACTTGGCTGTATGTAACACTGCCTGTGGAGCTGGTCATAGAGTAGCTTACTGTATATACTGAGCTACTAGTTGCTGCATTTAGTGTTGTAGGATTGACTGTAAGACGCGCAGCCCTTGTTTCTGGAGGTCCAGCAGATACAAGATAATTTGGCGTATATACAAGCCATGGAGGTATAGGTGTACCTATCAAAGAGCTGCCTGAAGTGCTTCCAGAGTCTAGAGGAATTCTTTGATCAAAGAGCGTACCAAAACTATCATTGGTCTGTTTAATCAAATACGAATTTTTAAGATTTGGAGTAAGTGGTGTACATGGAGCTCCTACAATTGAACTTATCGTATACCTAGAACCTACTGCGACAGGACTTAGCGGGATTGTAGTGTCGGTGACATCAATATGTAGAGTTCCTCCAGTAACTCCGCAGTTTATGGAATAAATTGCATAGACATACGCATGCCCATGACATGCTGCAGTTGCAGTTATAAATGCAGGGTCGGTTACACTAGAGGTAACGCCAGCGCTGCGTATTTTTACATTTCCCTGCAACGCTAGAGAAGTAGGTGTGAATACCACATTTAATGAGGCTGCAGTTGCAGAGGGGTTGTACAATATAACTGCTACAGACAATAGAGTTACTACACCTCCAGCAGTATTATAAGAATCACTAGTAGTATACTTAACCTCAAAATAAGGCTTTGTACGTAGTGTGTAGTTTGAGTTGTAGGTCAAAGCCGCACAATTCATATTAGTGATAACACCGCTATCTGTAACCCTGAAAAACAATTTTGATGTGGACAGTATTGCTGGTAGTGCAGGTGCAGCTGCTGTGATTGTCTTATTTGTTACAGCTACAGTATGAGACGGAGATACTGTGTATGTACCTACGCCTCCTGTGCCTGAACCTAATGCTGTAATAGTTGTGTTTGTTGTGACACCAGTACCACTTAAAACAGCTCCCACAGTCAGCGATCCTTTAATAATTTGAGTTACAGTTAGAATTGTTCCTGTAATTGATCCTATGCAGGTAGCTGATACAGAAACAAGTTGAACAGAGTTTGTGGTGAGTACTTTAGCTATAGTATAGCTCTTTATATTTGATGCTGAAAAATATATTTGTAGTGTGCGTCCCTCATGGTAGTTTTTTAAGAAAGCTGTACCTACTTGAATCAATGAAGAGCAGCGAGCAAACGGACTAGTTGAATCATTTGCACCAAAATCTCCAGAGGCTACATTGAAAACATACGTACCTGCAGTTGAAGAACTGTATCCTCGTCCACGAGTCTCAACATTAGTTGTAACTATTTTATCTAGATCGGCTGCACCATCTGTAACACGATTTAGATAATGTGCGAAAGCGCTCATTGTTTCAGGAGAGCATTTCGGTTTGCAGAAATTCTGGAAAACTATAGAGTGGTCTACTATAGCAACATCCCTCGTCGTCGTGCTTACAGGAGAGGTATAGTAGGTAAAAATATAGTAGTTAGTTAGCCAACCCGAAGCATCCAGAGATTCTTTTAAAGTCTGAGTAAGAGACTCTGCCGTGTAGCATGTGGATGGGTTTAAAAACAATGCACCCTCAGGATTCGGGGAGGTTGAGTTTATTGTATAAACCGCAGGTTCAAGGTCTGCACATTCATCGTATAGTCCTGCACCTGCACCAGCTATCACAGAAATTCCAGCATAGTTCGGTGCCTCTTGTTTAAAAGCAAGGTTATGCATGAACTGTAGTTTTGATGCCGCTGATGTGGGTGTGATTGAGGCTACAGAATACAGCTCATAGTCGCCGTTAATATCTTTGTTGTTTGTATATTTGCTGAAGTTCACCACGTCCACTCTAGGTGTAGACAGTATGAAAGCTGTATTAGCTAATTCTGTTTCAGCTTTTGTATAGGTTCCTGTGAAATTAGCTGCACTAGGTAGTCCAGGCCCTAAAATTATTTTAACAGCGTATGTAGCGTTGTCGCTAGCAGAAGCAAAACTCGAAGTATTGTTATTATAATGATTTACAAAATCTGTACCGCTGAGAGTGACCGTAGCTGCAGTAGCATTAGTCTCAGCGTTAGTAAATATTAACGTCAATGAGGATGTGGCTTTTGTTATCCTGGATATGTAGACGCTACGTAGTGTAGGAGAATAGGATACGAATATAATGTCGTAAAACCAACTATCATCAATTGGATAAGCGTTGGAGAGTCCTGCCTTTCTACTCTTGAAAGGGTGCGCTACCAGGCTATTAGCTGTTAAATACTCCAATACGGCCATATCTCGTTATTGTAGCAGCTAACCTTAGCAGGCGCAATTGGAGTTTATAGTAGTTACATATGTAGTCAGCTGGGCATTTGCACTAGCATAACTGCCCTTCAGATCTAGGAACTTATTTTCCAGTGATGTTAACCTGGTGGTTAGCGTTTCAAGATCTGAACAACCTGAACAAGGAGTACAGCAAGTATCTGAAATATCTAGAGTATATTGGGCGCTGTTTGAAATTTTCATACAGTCTATACCTATCAAATTGATGTTTCCGTCTATGTCAGGTAGAACACCATTGATGCTTTGAATTGGAACATAATCCGTACACTTTTTACTTAAGCCTAGGTTATCTCCAGCATCTAGAATGACTGTGGATGCTCCTGGAACATAAGAAAACAGCAGATTGCTTCTAGAAGCTAGCGTGACTGTACCTGTCATAGAGTACTCGCCATTAGAGGCATCTACAAAAGCTAGTCTAGACACACCTACCATTCCAGGGATAATTGTCCTTGGTTCTAGTTCTGTAGCTGTGTTTGCAAAACTAAACAACCCTACAGGCTGTGTGGACAGATCGTTTAAAGAGCCTATTGTGATCTTGCCGTTTGTTCCTGCGTAATTGGTGGTAGGTGTGATGTAATAATCTTGGTCTTCAGTATGTGTGGTTTTATCTATGACTATAGAACCCACTATTGCAAGATTGTCATACTTGCTTATTTCTATAGAAACTGATGACAGCTTGTTAAAAATTTTAGATATGAAGAACCTGTCTGTGACTGTGCTTGTGGCACACAAGGTCAGATCTACAATTAAAGTGTCAGGTATGTTAAAAAGTCCATCTGTGCTAGCAGCACTCATACCCTCTCGGATCGGATATCTGCGAAGACTATTTAAACTAGACCAATCTAAGCTGTCGATCCATGGCATAAAATAATATTAGGTTGAAGCTGACGGTATATTCCAGTATGTGGCTAAGACACCTATATCTCCTGGGTAGGCTGAAGATGAGGGAGCAATTCTGGTTATCTTAAAATTAACTATAGAATCTTCACTCACAACACTGCCTGGAATAGTTAATGATGGATCTACTTTGATCGATGTGTATGGTGTGTAGGCTCCTGAAGAAACCATAGAGAATGTAGTGGTAACAGGTACCGTCGCAGTAGATCCTACCAACGTATTAGTTGCTACCGGAAATGCTCCATTAGCTGCAGACACAGTAGAATATTCAAAACTAAAAGAAACATTCCCGTTACCTCCAGACACAACATTGGATGAACCAAACAAATGAAACACAATGTTTAAGTCTTTGCCGGTAAAATAGCCTTGAGGCAACACAATCTTGCCAATGAACCCATAGGAGGTTGTGTATGTTGGGGGTAGTTTGATATAGCTAGAAAGTCCTCGGAACTCTAGTCTGGCGTTAACCGGTTCTATAGAATCGACCAATCCTACCGCACCTTCAGATAGATAGCTCACTTGCCATACACCGTGACCTTGGTCTGCAACACTTATGCCTTTTGTGCCTAATAATTTAGATACAACCGGAGTCACAACCGCTTTAAAAGCTCCATCAGTTTTTGAGTAGGCTAATGCTGCTACAGCTCTTCCTGCTGTATATGTTGCGCTGCTGGTTGTAGGATAGTCAGTAAGAGCTTGCAGTGTCGTGGCTGAGAAACCTACTTGAGTAACAGGAGCATCAATATCTATCAGCAAATCTCCTGTCACAGCCTGTTGTGAAGGGTTATCTTTACTATAAAACTTAATGAAGTTGCTTACAGATGTTGTCAGTGGAGACAAAGAACTAACTAACTGTGTGCGTAGCGCTGGATTAAACTTCGAGAAGCTTAGAAATAGATTATTGCGTGAGGTAGTGCCTAGTGCGGTTTTAATACTAGCCCAGTTAAGAGGAGCATTATTTGTTGTTGGATACGCCTGAGACCAGGGTACTTCGTTTGCCTTATTAGAGTACCACCATATTCCGTAAGAATCTATAGAATATCTGCCTGCTGTGTCGTATACATCATAATACCTAAGTAATGTACCGTTCGAATACAGCTGATTAAAGTTGGCTGGTAACGGAGGCAAGTTCTTTGACAATTCCGCAGCTTCTTGCTGTTCTTCAGTTGTGGTGAAATTATCAGAAATAAGCATTGTAGCTGCTGAAGGGATATTATATCGAAATAATGCGCCTGCGGGAATTGTGCCTGTAGCTGGTACCCATCCTAACGCGTTAGTATTTGTATTAGTGATTGTCCAGGTTCCTGAAGCACTGGTTGCGGTAATTGACTGCGTGGTTACTGCTGTTCTATGCGGTACAGACAAAGAATAAGTGCTACCTATTGCTCCCAGTGTGCCACTGATTAATGCCAATATAGTTGTATTAGCTTGTACGTTGGTTCCAGTTATAGTTGAGCCGATGGCCAACGTACCACCACTTGCGGCTGTACTTAGAGTCAATACTGACACTGTATTAGCCGTAGTTACTGCAGAAATTGATCCTGTGAAAGTTACTGTACTTGTTGGTGTGAATACAGGCGTTCCTGCCACACGGTCTAGTACATGATATCTATAGTTAATAAAGAATTGTGAAAACTCATCTACGTTAGTATGCAGTATAAATTTGGTGGTACTGATAGCATAACCAACATATACAGGAATACCTGAAGGGTTATTTGTTATTTTACCTGGGCTTTTGGAAGATAGGTAGTAAGGACCTACAGCAAAAGTTTCAACTACACCGTTAGCATCTTTTTGAATAAGTCCTAGAGTAGAATCATCTAGCGGCACATCCAGCTCGCACAAACCTTCGATAAACAGGTCTGCTGTATTTTTTAATGCGTTGACCGCTTTAACCATTCCAAACGAGTAATTGGATACATTGGGTGTAAACATCGAAGACGTAGCGCTCGATGAAAATCCTGTAATACCTTTATCTAGCCCTTGTCCGAATGAGTCAGATCTGTAGTATGCTAAGGCTAATTCTCCTGATGTGAATGAGGCTTTTGGATGTATAGGCTGGTCTGTCACCACTAGAACACTTTTATTTGCTAACTGTGCAAACTTATCATAGAGATGCTGATCTCTTTGCGTGAGTTGATCTATTGGAGTATTCAGCAGAGCCTGATCAATGATATCTCCATCATTGATTCTTGTTACGGTAGGTACCCAGGAAGTGACGCTCATAATTATATAGATTAAGGTAGCAAAATTCTAACTCCCCAGGTAATAGTGAAGTTATATGTGCTGTCGTATTTGATAGGATTGAAA
>Ga0078894_10001679_pt1 | contig 16556 bp, 20 predicted proteins | sample LauGreSu1BDMLBSD_2_FD_67506 | JGI IMG/M metagenome (GOLD analysis project Ga0078894, IMG submission 67506) | Freshwater lake microbial communities from Lake Michigan, USA - Su13.BD.MLB.SD (version 4) (version 4) | ecosystem: Environmental > Aquatic > Freshwater > Lake | place: Lake Michigan... | reverse complement strand
AGTTAAATCGGAATTCTGCGAAGAATATGATCATATCATCACAATGAAAAACCTGGAAAATAATTCGGTCATCGAAGAGTTGCAGAATAACATACTATTGAAGATGTGGAAAGAAGATCCCGTTTTAGACAACGATAGGTTACAGAAACTTTGTATTTTCAACTACCAGCAAATTCAAAAAGTAGATGATTGGTTCAGAGAATATCTAGGACCAAGCGCAAAAAAAATAATTGATTCGATATTAAAAGACAAGAATCATCACATATCGAGTGGTGGATACGAGTTCGATATCGAAATAAGTTATGATATTAAAGATGACGAAGTGGAAATACTTTGTGAGATATTGCACGGCGGAGAGGTAACTATAATCATGGGCGACGGTAGGACATTAAATCTTGAAGATGCGGTCAATGACGAAGAGATTGGCTGGGAGATAAAAGGAGAGATACACGATTGTATAGAAGACTATTTCTACAAAAAAATTCGTATAAGAGACAAAACAGGATATTCCATTTTCGTCGAATCAACTTTGAATATTAAATAGAAAAGTCACTCATTTGAGTGACTTTTGGTTAAAAGGAAAACCTTTCGTATTGTATGAATGAGTATTTGAAATCGTCGTTGCTAAAATCCTCGCAAGAAACTTCTACCCAGTCTTTTATTTCCGGGAATGATGTGTCACCTTCGAATTCTTTATCTATAAGAGTTAAATATATTCTATCTGCTATATCTATGGCCTGTCGGTATATCTCGCCGCCACCGATTATGAAGCAGTCGCTGTTCGACAGCAAAAGAGCTTCTTCCAAAGAGCTGACTACTTCGCATCCTTCTGCAGAATAGTCTAGGTCTCTCGTTATGATTATGTTTCTCCTGTTGGGAAGAGGCTTTCCGATAGATTCATATGTCTTTCTGCCCATTACGATGACATTGTCGGTCGTAAGCTGTCGGAATCTCTTCAGGTCTTCAGGAAGATGCCATATCAGGGCGTTGGAATCTCCGATCACCCTGTTTTTTGACATCGCTGCTATTATCCTTATCATCTGTTGAAGAACTGTCCGTTCATCTGTATTTTGTTCAGGTCTTCCACAGAGAAGTATTGCGGATTCGTCTTCGTGAGGTTCACGATTTCCTGATATGTCTGCTTGGCTTCATCCATCCTTCCTGTGTAGAAAGAAGCAGCGGCATGCGACTCTGCGAACTTCCACACATAGGTCGCCTCGTCTACGAATAGAAGCCTTGTAGGATAAGGATTTTTTCCGTGGAAGGTAGTCTTTGCGAATTTCGAATATAGATATGCCATATGCCAGTCTTGCATCATAAGATAGTGGTCGATGATGACTTTTATAGACTCTCCTCTAAGCGGATCCATCTGGTATGCCTTCAGAAGTTCCATGTGAGTCAGATGCCAAGGCTCTTCGAGAATCCTCATTATGGTTCCGATCCTGTATTGCGCGTAGTATATCTCTTCCGCGTATCCGTCAGGACGCTGTACTCTTTCTCTGTAGTATTTGAGAGATCTTCTAAGGCGCTCGTCGTTTTCTTCCTTGTTGTTCTTGATAGAAGCGGCGTCGTGCCAAGACTGCGCGGTATAGAATATCCATCTAGGATCCTGCCTGTTCTTGTTTATGTAAGCTTCAAGCTTGTAGGCATGCGACGCGTATTTCTCGGCGATATCTCCCATCCATGAGTTTCCTGTCATCTTGACGTCTACGTGGATGTTCTCCGCCAATCCCGAAGTGATGTTCTGGTCGTCGCACACTATGAACTCGTGCACGGGGCCATACCATCTGAAGGCCTTGGATACTTTGAAGAAAGTATTCCTTGTGTACTTCATGTTTCCTATGTACGTGTTGATCATATAGAGGTCTTTCGTGAACTGAGACTTGCCGAACTTAGGATCGATCACGAGAGTCTCGTCGCAGTCGAACCAGAATCCGTGTACCTGTTCTGGATTCCAGCCAAGCTCTTTGACTACGTCTCTAAGCTTCTGCATGGCGTGGTTTCGGCTGTTCTCGAAGTCGTCGAAAGGACGCTCGAACACGTATGTAGGGATTCCGTATTTCTCTCCGAAGTTCTTTATTATCTGCTGCGTTCCGTCTGTAGAGCCAGTATCGTTGACAACTATGAGGTCTACGATTCCCTTGGCGCTTTCAAGCATCTTCTCGATTACCGGAGACTCGTCTTTGCAGATGAAATTGAGTGCTAATTTTCCCATTTATTGATTTTTCTTTTTTGTTATAGTTTTTTTGATTATATTTGTTTCTTCAGTCTTCCAATATTAGAGAGAGCTTCCAGTCTCTCCAGAATTCCTTGTGTATCATATATGTCTTGTGTACTTTGTCTCTTCTCGGATGCGGAAGGTCCGTATACAGGACAAGAGAGTCTCCTGCCAAATCGCCTATGCGATATTCTTTGCCTTCTTCTATGTTCTTAGGATAGCCGCTGCTCTTCCTTCTGAACAGAACGACTATTTCGCCTATCTTGTATTCGACCACTCCTTTCTTTATGAGGTCTTTCAGCTTCCAAGTATCCATTTCGCGTCGTGTGTTACGTTCGTGTCGTAGACCGCGTACTCTATCTCTACCTTCTCGTATTCGAAGGATCTGAAGCTGTCGAGCATGCTCCAGTCGTTCTTTCCGGATAGGATCTTCTCTATCGCCCTGACCTCTGCCTCGAACTCTTTGGCGTTCGCCATGTTGCTTCTGTATGTCAGCATGTTGACGAACCTACCGTCCTCTGTCTTCTTGAAGAAGTTCTTTGACAGCTTCGCCGAGCCGCTGAACTCGCATATGCTCTCGTTGAGGAATTCGACCAAGTCTTCTAGGTCTGGCTTGGTCTCTTTCGTGACGATGACTCCTATGTGAGACTCGAAGTAGCATCCGTTCGGTATCGGCTCGCCATCGAAGAGAGGGTGGTCCTTGTCTTTGTCCTGCGGCGCTGCCGGGTGCCAAGGCACGGTCTCTATCTTGTTGCGCACCACGTCGTAGCCCATCTCCTTCAGGTGCTTGGCTATCCTCTCGGACTCCTCGTATGCTGTCCTGTTGTCGCCGAAGAACTTCGAGCTGGTCATCACGTCTTTCATGCTCGACTTGTCCTTCATCTCTAGGTCGATTACGATCGGCTTGACTCCTATGCTCTTGCAGTGTTCCTTGAATTCGTCCAGGCTTTCCTCGTTGATGTATTTGTGTGTGTATGAATTTTCGAGGTTGACGGTTACGTGTATCTCGTATGGAAGAGGGAATGTTGCCCTATCTTCTTTCGCCTGGAGCGTAGCCCACTTCTCTGCCTTCCTTATCATCATTTCGCTCAGCTCCTCTTCTGTGAAACCCAGAGAGTGTGCGATAGATATGTTCGTCAGGTGAACGTCCGCTATCTCTTCGAGAAGCGCTTCTCTGTCGATGAAACGGTGGTTCGTTCCGTGCGCGGAGTCGTATGGCAGCACTACTCTCGCGAGCTCGCCTACTTCTTCTACCAGCTTCAGCGCCTTCTGCGACAGCGTCTTCTTGTCCTTCTTGGACAATTCCTTTATGTATTCCTCTATTTTCATATTCCTAGTTTTCCGATCTTTACATCTCTCGCCTTCTTCTTCAGATCCGCCAGCGCCTTGTTCGCGAAGTCGTTTCCTTCTATGGTGAAGTCCTTCAATCCAGTCATCGTGAGCCTATACTCATGCGTTTCGCCTGTCGCTCTGTCCTTTGCTACAAGTATCGGAGCCATCGTCTTGTCGTGTATCTGCAGCTCGAAATCGAAGTATTCTTTGAGCTTCTGCATTTCTGAGATGAATTCGCTATTTCCCATTTTCTATTCTGTTATGAAGTACTTGGACTTCCAAGACTCGTATGTGTTCAATATCAATCCTGCCACCGTCATCGGGCCTACTCCTCCAGGCACCGGAGTTATCCATCCTGCTTTGTTGCTCACGTTCTCGAAGTCGACGTCTCCCACGAGCTTGCCATCTTCGTCTCTGTTTATTCCAACGTCGATGACCACCGCGCCTTCTTTGACCATGTCTGCAGTGAGTATGTTCCTCTTTCCAACCGCCACGATGACTATGTCTGCCCTTCTCGTCTCTTCGTCGAGCAGCTCTTTAGGCGTGTTGATGTCGCATGAAGTCACTGTGGCCCTTCCTATCTCGAAGTCGTTGCCGAGCATTATCGATATCGGCTTTCCTACGAGGTTCGACCTGCCGATGACCACGACCTTCTTTCCTCGCGTGTCTATCTGGTAGTGCTGCAGAAGCTTGAGTATCCCGTAGGGAGTAGCCGGCCTCATCGCTTTCTGGCCTATCGACATCTTGCCGAAGTTCAGAGGATGAAATCCGTCGATGTCTTTGTAGGCGCTTATCTCGTTTATGATTCCGTCGGAGTCGATGTGTGCTGGAAGAGGAAGCTGTACTATGAATCCGTCGAAGTGCGACTTGTTGAGCTGCTTCACTTCCGATAGCAGGTCGTATGCGGTTATGTCCTCTTCGAACCTTATAAGCTTGGAATCGATTCCTGCGTTCTCGCATGCCTTCATCTTCGCCTTCACGTATGTTTCGGATGCGGGGTTGCTTCCGACTATGACTATCGCCATCGCCGGACGCTTGACCTCGTATCCTATCTCTTCCTTGCTCTTCTCTATGTGCTTCTCTATCTTCGCCTTCGTTTCCGAAAGTATAGATTCGGAGACCATCTTTCCGTCTAGTATCTTCATTCTCCGAATGTGAGTATTTTCTTGCACACTTCTTTTAGGTCGCCCCATACTGATTTGTATGTCACTCCCCTTACCTTCCTGTTGTCGATCCAGACATATTCGTCTTTTTCGCTAAGGCATCTAGGCTTGTCCATTATCAGCCCGTGGTATTTGAATCCGTTGTCGTCGAGCCATTTGATTGTGACGTCTCTGTCTTTGGATTCTCTGGCAGTGAAGAAAGTGATGTGGTGTCCTTCTTCATACCATTTGTTTATCTGCTCTCTCGATCCTGGAAATACTTCCGCCGTAGGATATAGGTGAGATTCTTCGTTTTTGATATCTGTGCAACATGTGCCGTCTATGTCTATCAAAAGTACCATCATATCATTTAGATTTTTTTTCTTTATTTTCGCATCTGCAATATCTTTCGAATAGCCCGCAATCATGCAGCGCGCCATAAATCTCCTCATTTCGTTTGTTTATGGCGATTACGACTGCGTGTGTCGGGTTTTCCGGATTTAGGTGGTCGTTTATCTTTTTCATATTTGTTGTTTTTTTCAATTCAGCAGCTCTTTCAGTATAGAGTTCCTGTATTCCTGTATGTCGAACTTTATTATCTGAGACCAGAACAGCACCTTCTCGTATCTTCCTTCATGTGTAAGCACGTAGTTGCTTCCGCACTTTGTTATGTCGTATTTGTCGGAAAGCTTCTGCATTCCTATTGGGAAAAGATTTTTCTGGTCCCATACTATCTCGTAGGCGCCTTCTCCCTCGAATGACTTCATCAGTGAGTCTATCGCCTTTTGCGAGACGACGCCTTCGCTCTTCCTTCCTTGGCTCAGCATCAGGTTTATCTTCGCCGAAAGCTTTCTTCTAGCGTAGGATTCCATTATCCTTCGAGTATCTCTCCGAGCCTTGCAGGAGAATATTCTACAGACTTCAGAACCTTGTCGTCGGAGTTCCTGTAGACTACCCATTTGTCTCCTACCTTCTCGTATCTTCCTTCAGTTCCGTCTTTCTGCTTGTAGTGGGACAGAGTCGCGACCGCTTCCTGCATCGTTGTGCAGGCTTTGCTCATGTTCGATCTCTGCACTTCCGCGAACAGACTGTCGAATTTTTCTTTTAGCCCGAATTCGAGGACCGCTCCAGAAAGGACGTATTGTATGTCTGCCAGCGCGTCCGCTATTTCCGTTAGGTTTCCTTCTGCTATTGCTTCTTTGAGCTCGTTGAGCTCTTCTTGAAGCAGAGATACTCTTAGATCGCATCTTTCCTTCGACGGAATCTGGGGATTTTCTAATATAGGCGCCTTGAATGTCTCGTGGAATTCCTCCACGGATCTTAGATATTGGTTCATCTCGATAAAATTTTGTTTTTTATATAGGGATTTTTATATATAGTTTATACTAAAAAAACAATCTAATAGATGAAATACATCAAGAGATACGAATCCTTCAAGTCAGAGACTTCCGATTCGGTAAACGAAGAATTCCTAGGGAAGCTGATAGGAGGGATAAAGAACCTTTTCAAGAAGGGAATGGAAAGGATAAATAAGACCAAAGGTGGAAAGGAGATAGAGGCGATCTATCAGAAATACCTGAAGATGATACATGACCAGCTTCAGAAGACCGCTCAGATAGATCTTAACCTCGCTGCTGCCTCGAAAGGCGATGCAGACGCGGCCGCTGCCAAAAAAGACGCGGCCATGAAAGCGGCTGCGACAGGCGCGGCGCCTGCTGCTCCAGGACAGGCGCCTAAAAAAGAAAGCGCTTCGTTTTCGGGAGAAAGGATATTCGAGGCAGACGACGCCAACGCCAAGCTCGCTGCAGACACTCTGAAGAAGAAGAAGGCTATTATGGACCAGATAGTGGCCAAGATGAAAGACCAGGCGGCCAAAGAGATGGACGCTGTACTGAAGAAGTTCGGAGGCGCGGCGGAGAATCCTCAGCTCAACGCCATATTGCAGGCCAAGAAGGACGAGTTCGACATGGCATATCTAAACGCGCAGATCTCTTATCTCGATGCGGCTGGAGACAAGACTATGGTGGCGGAAATCGCCAAGAAGAGAGACGCCGTGGCCAAAGGAATGGAGGCCAAGCTGAAAGACTTCGACAGCCTGAAGCCGGTAGATTACAAAGAAGGAGACGAAGTGATATACCTTCTCAAAGGAAAGAAGCCTGAAGAATACAACAAGGCCAAGAAGCCCGAAGACCAGAAGGCAATAGTCGGCGTTCACAAGATCGCGAAGATAGACGGAGACAACTATACGCTAGAAGACGAAGATGGAAAGCCTACTATAGTAAAGACCGGTGCCGAAATCATGGGCAAGGCTGAAGGCGGCGCGCAGGGAGAATCCGAATACAAAGATGGCGATACCGTAATATACCTATTGAAGGACAAGAAGAAAGAAGAGTGGGAAGCACTGAGCGACGAAGAGAAGGCGAATCCTGCCGAAGGAAAGGCCGCCGAGATAGTAGGAGTGAAGGCAATAGAGAAGATCGAAGGAGACAATGTGACCTTCCTAGACAAAGACGGCAAGCCGACCATAGTCAAGACGCTCGACGAGATTGTAGGAAAGGGAGAGGCGCCTAAGGCGGAAGGACAGGAAGACCTGGTGAAGAAGCTTGGGGAATTGAAGGCGAAAAAGCCTGAAGAGATAAAGAAGGTGGCAAGCTACGTCGACTTCATAAACGACGAGAAGAACGCCGCGAAGGTTGCCGAGATCGAGAAGATAATAGGCGAGGGTGGCGAAGAGAAGGCGCAGGCATAACAAATGAAGAAAGACGAGACTAGGAAGAAAGTCAACAAGATATACGGGCAGATAAAAAAGATCGCTCTCAAAGGCAAAGACAGCTCGCTGGAATATCACCGCCTTGTAGACCAGATAGTGGACAAAGGAGACTATGCATGCCTCGAGATATGCCTTTCCGACTTCTACGACATAGATGTATCAAAATACGGAAGCGTCTACAACGTCAAGACAAAGACATGGAAGCTCGTGCTCGAGCAGACAGACTCCGCCTTCATAAGCAAACTCAGGTCTCTATACAAGAGCAAGAGTATCTACCAGCAAGGACAGGAAATCAGGAGTGACTCCGCTTCTTACGTGACGTGCACCTATTCTGTTCCGCTTCTGGCAGAAGACGTGACAATAAAGAGAGACCATTCTACCGCAGTCAGCAGGACGAGATACATTCCGATGCCTGCTACGATGAGCCAGGTATCCATATCTTCGAGAGTCGCCGGAACATCTTCGGGAATAGACATAAAATTTTCGGATCCAGGAGTCTACAAAGTAGACGTCTATAGGGTTATTTGGGCAACTTTCTCTTCGCCTCTATATTCAGAGCCAAAGAGCATGACTCAGTCTCAGTCTACTTCTGGCGACCTTCTGCTTGTGAGGATGAGAGAGCTGGACGGATCCGGGGCAAAGATAGGAGGCATTATGAACACCGCCGCGATAAGGATAGGAGACATATACGATCCGGCCACGAAGTCTTCGTTCATAGGCAAGTCGATTGGCGACCATCTGGAATTTGATCCTTTTAAGATATACAAGAGCGATATAGAAACAGAGCGGCTGCTAGGAGTAGAAGAGCGTCAGCTTTCGTCGATATCAAGGAAGTTCGACGCCGAGATAGTCCAGATCAAGAGGATAGAAATCGAGACTTTCGAATCTCCATACGAGCTATCCAGGATATCCTCTATACAGCCATCAGGAACTCAGAGCTTCTTGCATGTCGGCATTACCTATTCCACTGCAATACCGATGACTCACGGGGCAGACTATCTGATAGAGACACACCGGAGAGGAAGCGCAGGATGGATATTTCCGGATCTCAGATACGAGTCGTATTCATACAAGCTTTCTATCAAGAAAGAGAACCTTCTGGGAACCATAAAGGAAGTAGATTCTATAGTAGAAAACCCTGCGTATATGCAGATAAAGTCTAGGTATGCTACCTATTTGGGACTCAAGAAGACCTTCCTCGAGGTCAAGAAGGCAGGAGCGACTTCTTCTATAACCGTAATCTACGAGAACTTCGGGCAGTCGGAAGAAGCCAACCTGTTCGCCCGGTACAAAATAGCCATAGACTATCTAAACTCTTGATTTTTCCATAGTATAATATAAAAAGAAAAATACACTATGGAAATAAGAGTAATTGATTTCGACCGCCTTACGCGCTCATACAGCAACTATAGAGACGGAGTTAAGTCTATCGAAGGAGAGAAGAACGGCTTTCTCGGAAAGCTAGGTCCTATAAAGAACGAGATGGAGGGCATCATAAACAGCGCCAAATCTGGACTTGTATTGGATCCTGCCTCTCAGAGGCAGAAAGAAGCTAGGTTCGCCGAGCTGCAGCAGGAAGCTATGACTATAGACGGAGACTTCAAGGCAAGGATGAGAGATCTTCATGAAGACCTAAACAAAAAGACTTTCGACGAGCTTTCCGAAATTATAAACGAGTGGGCCAATGCGAATTCTATCGATTTGGTAACTGGAAAGATGGAAGTAGTATTCGTCACAGAAAGCCTAGACGCCACAGACACTATTATCGAGATAATAAAAGAGAAAGGATTGTATTTTGAAGAGCCTGAAACGGCGACAGACCAAATCACGGATTCGGTGACTCAGTCATAATAAAAAAAAGAGGCGTCAAGCCTCTTTTTTTTATTTCAGCGACTGGTATATCGCGGATACTTTCTTCTTGTCTGCCTGCAGTCCGGCGAAAGCCTTCATGATGTCTCCGATGCTCGCGGCGCCTCCGGCGATAAGATCCTGCACTTTGGATTTGATTTCCGACTCCGACATCTCTGCTGGAAGATAGGATTCTACTATGAAGATTTCTTCAGTAACTTGATCGGATGGAAATTTAGACCTTGTTTCTTCCAATGACTTTCTAGTCTTGGCCAAGATCTTGATAACTTCTTCGTCTGCCATCGACTCTGTCTGCGTGTTCTTCTCGATTGTCTGAATCTCTCCTTTTATTACAGAAAGGAGGTTCTTTGCGACCGTGTTCTTCGTCTTGAACGCGGTCATGTAGTCTGCGTTGATTCTTTCTTTTAGCGTCATTTTTTTATTTTTATTTTTCTTTATCGCCTTCGCGAATCCAATCTAATATAGATTCTAAGATAGACTTTTGCATCTTAGCTTTCTTCGCAGGGAACCTTCCATGGTTTCCCATGCTGTCGTAGTCGGCACATTCTATAGGTTTCATATCGCATCTTTTTGCTAAGATAGCGATAATTCCTATTTCTTCAGCAGCGAATCTATCTTTTTGTCTCTGTTCCACTCTTTCGCGAATTCCAGCTCGAACTCGCACCATTCGTCCATGTCTCCCTGCATCGCCTTCTCGTAGTCGAGCTTGCGGTATTCGTATCCGAGATTCGTCATGTATTCCCATTCTTCTCTTCCTGGAAAATAGCAGTCGAACTGCTTTCCGCTCGGAAGCGACCAGTCTTCATACTGCTCGAACCACATGAACCTGTATCTAGACATGCCATGATAGAGATCGCCACCGAATATGAACCAGACCGAAGGGTGCGTGCAGTTCTTCCTGTCCGTGTCCAGCCAGCTCTCCTGCGTCATCCATACTATCTGCACATCTCCGAAATCGGGATCGGGCATCGATATTTTCTCTCCTATGTATCTTTCCATCTCGAAACTTTAATATATATTCTATGAAGAATAGACTGCTAAGATACGAAGACTTTCGTATAGACGAAAGCTTTTCTCTTCTGCTGGAGGCTAACATCGCCTTTTCTGAAGAGTTCGAGAACCTGCTCGACAAGATGGACACCGTCACCGCCGACAAATTGCTGAACCTCATCGGCAAAGACATCGACATCAACACGAACTACATAGGCGTAGACATCGAAAAAGACGGCTTCGTCAAGTTCGTCGCCGACGACAAGGCGGAAAAGGTTCCTTTCATAGTCCAGGCTTTCCCTACATACTACCTTCAGCTATCCAAAGACTTTGGGCTGAAAGACGTAGACCAGAATTCGGCGCTTATGCAGGGAATGAAGGTCGAGCTTCTGAAGAAGTATTCTAAGAGGGAATTTCTCGAACAATGCGAGAAGTCATACGGAGAAGAAAATATGAATTCTTGGAAAGAGCTGGCCGATACTTTCTACGGCGCAGGAAGCGCGATATGCGTGGTGACTTTTGAGATTCGCGGAATGAGGAAGGAAGTGCTGTGTTACAGCGACAGCATCAAAAGAGACATCAGCGGCATAAAGCCGGGAAGCATGAAGATAGGAAAGCTTGTCACTACTCTGTTCACGAAGGCGGGAGTAGACTTCAAGCCTACAGACGTAGAAGACTTCGTGAACAAATACAAGTCTGTAGTTACCCAGATGAGGGAGAAGTTCGACAACTTCAAGATCCTCAAAGGCAAAGACATAAGAAACAGCTATCTGGTAGACAACTATCTAAACACCAACGGATCATTAGGAAACTCCTGCATGAGATACGAGAAGTGCCAGAAGTTCCTCGACATATACGTCAAGAACGAAGACAAGGTCTCTCTTGTCATACTAGAGAAAGAAGGCAAGATAACTGGCCGAGCGCTTCTGTGGACAGACTACAAGGAAAGGAAGATAATGGACAGGATCTATACCAACAACAGCGCGGACGAGCAGCTGTTCAAGGACTTCGCCAAATCCAGCGGATTCTGGCACAAGAAGAACCAGGACATGTACGAAGACACTTCTTTCATAGGGCCTAACGGCGAAGAAGAAAGGGACATAACGGTGCAGCTCGAGGAAAACCAAGATTACGGCTACTATCCGTATATGGACAGCATGAAGTTCTACAACCCGCGCACCGGCGTTCTTACGAACGACAGCAGCTCGGACCACGAATACACCCTTACCGATACTGACGGAGGAAACGGAAGCTGCGACGAGTGCGGAGGCAGCGGAAGGCTGGAGTGCGGCGACTGCGACGGGGACGGAGAGGTCGAATGCAGCGAGTGTGGCGGAAACGGAGAAGTAAGCTGCGAAGAATGCGAAGGAGAAGGAGAAGTAGAATGCAGTGTATGCGACGGAGAAGGAAGAGAAGAGTGCGGATACTGCGACGGGCATGGCGAAAGCGACTGCTCTAGCTGTGACGGATCAGGAACGTATGAAGATGAGGAGTGCTCTGACTGCGGAGGAAGCGGCAAAGAGTCCTGCGAGCATTGTGATGGAGAAGGAAGCAGAGAATGCGGTCCATGTGACGGATCAGGAAATAAAAAGTGCAGGCATTGCGACGGCGGACAGGTAGAATGTGGCGAATGTGAAGGCGGAGGCCAGGTAGGCTGCCGAAACTGCAACGGCGATGGATGGGTCGACTGCTATGAATGCACCTAAAGATATTTAGATTATGAAGAAGATAAAAAACTTTAAGAAATTCGAAAGTGCGCAGGAAGAAGACGAGTTCGACTACGACTATGTAAAGCAATGCTTTATAGATTTGATAGAATCAGGAAAGATAGTGTATATAGACGACGACTTTGTCTTAATCGAATATAGAGCATTCGCGACACCAGACGTATTGGGTATAGGAAATCCATTTGATGAACCAAAAAAATCTGACCTAAAGCCAAATGTAGTCCTAGGAAAAATAGAAAGCTATATAAAAGGATTAGACGAAACAAAGGAAGTAATGCTGGATATCCAAGCTGGCATTGAAAGAGTATTGGAAGAACACCCAAACTATATCTGCGACCTATTCTTCAACGATGGCCATGAATATGGTGAACTTATGGATACACCAACAATAAAATTATCTATACACAACACACACCATTAAAATAAAAAAACCCACTCAATCGAGTGGGTTTCTTCTTTTAGAGTATTTTAAACTAACTCTGTAGTTTGATTGCTAGCAAGCTGCTCTAACTTGCCACGGATTATTGTTAAAGTCGTCTCGTTGTAGAACTTGCCGTCTTCGTAGATAACTTGAAGGATTCCTCCCTTTTCGTCTTCCTCGGTACATTGAACCTCAACCGCGTGGTCTCCGTCTGTCAGCTCGTGAACGGCGATCAACCCTTTCAGCGACTTTTTAGTTCCATCGTCAGAGATTGGATCTTTGAAGATGTCGTAGTTTACGCCGTTTGCTTGGAACCAAGCGCCTTTAGCAGCGAAGCCAAAAGTATCGCGAGTGTTGTATTGGTATGTGTAAGAACCTACTCCCAATACGATGTTCGTTGCTGCGAAGCCTTTGGCCGCCAATCTTTCGTAGATCTCTACTTGGCGGTCGGTCGTGATAGAGTCGCCGTAGATTGCTCCAATGTGTGAGTCTAGTACTTTATACCCTTGTGCGTTGATAGTTCCTCCAAAGATGTCCCATAAGCACTCGATCAATCCTTTCGTGTAGAACTCTGGATAGAAAGCGCGGTTTTCGTTTTCAGTCAACTCAGTTCTTCCGTGTCCGCAGATGATCTCGACTGGATCTCCGGAGTCAGGACGGATAACCAGCTTGCCGTCACGAGATAAGATTTGGTCTTTCAAGTCGAAACAGTATCCGCCTTCTGAAGGCTTGGCTACTTTCGTGATGTCGAAAGTATCCATTACTACCGACAGGATGCCTTTGTCGAACTTCGTCATCCAGTCTACAAGCATCTGCTTCTCGCCGACCGTGAAGATCTTCGTAGTCGATACAGAGTGCTCGGAAGCGTTCACTGAGTTGATAGCCACTTCGTTCGCAGGCTCTCCGTAGAAGTAGCGAGCTGCGGGAATTACTACCAATGTATCCGATCCTCTGAACGATGTCGCGTGGCCTAACCCGGAAGACACCATCGTCCAAGGGTCTATGCCTCGGGCAGAGAAGTCATGTGCCAAGAACGGAATCAAGAACGCGTTCGCCGGGTCTGTCTCAAGCACGTATTTAGCGAGGTTTCTTTTGTATTTCAAGGCGATAGTAGCCGATGTCGCTGGCTTCCAGGCCAATGAAGAAACTACCGTTTCCAAGAACAAGGTAAGCCACGCGAAGCCTTTCTTGGTGTTTACGAAAGTCATGTGAGGAACGTTAGGACGAGTCTCGATTCCCTCTGGAAGCGATTTCGCCTTGATAGGAAGGTATCCTAATCTGTGAAGGGCGACGAAGTGGTCTCCGTTGTAGTCCATGCCTAGGTATCCTGCCATGTCTTTTACGAAGTCTGTCGCCACGCTTTCTGGCTGGCCGAAGAAGTTGTCCTGGAACTCGTCGTGGATCCATCGCCACGTCAATTGCTGTCCAAAAGAGACGATCTTGTCGATGCCTTTAGGCGCGTGCTTTGTGGATCTCGGAATCCATGTTCCGTATAGGAAGTCTGTTCCTTCTGCAAGCATTGCCTGATGGCCGATCTTGTAGCCGTCTGTGTAGAATAATGATGTTGGTCTAAATGACATATGATTTTATTTTATTTTATATTATTTTATACAAATATAAGGATTCTATCTCGAGAAGAGCTTGTCTTCCCAAGATTCTTTCTGTTCTTTTCCAATAAGAGACATGTCGAATAGGCAGTCTATCGCTTTCTCGAACGGTCCTTCAGAAAGCTCTCCAGTGTAGTTCCATTCTGTCTCCGACAGCCAGCTTTCCGCGCTTTCCGGCTTCAGGCCGTATCTCCAAGCAATCTCGCTCCATTTGTTTCCGTCCTTTATCTCTTTGGCGGTCGCTCCTACTATCTGAAGCACTTTCTGAAGCGTTTCTTTGTTTCCTTTCAGAGCTTTGCTGCTTACCGCCACCGCGAAGCACGGCCATGGCGTTACTACTTCCCCGACGATGCGGCATTTTTCTTGGTCTACGAACGGCTGGGTAGTGTACTTCTCCCATAGAAAAGCCTGTGCCTCGTTGGACTCGAGCGCCCACAATCCACCATATACGTCTCCTACTATATTGAACTTGAGCGAAGAGATGTCCCATCCTCTCTGGTGCGCGTTGACGTATGCCATCAGGTGAGACCCCGATCCTTCTCTTGAGATGGCATATGTCTTGCCTTCGATGTCTTCTGTCTTGGAGATGTCGGAATTGGTAGGAACGTGAACGCCCCATCTAAGCGGAGAGTCTACGTAGAACGCGAGGATCTTGGCGTCTAGCCCTTCGAGTATCGCCTTCGTTACTCCTTCTGTCAGAAGTACTGCGATGTCTATCGATCCAGCCTGCAGCCCCTTTATCATCTGTCCCGTTCCTCCGGTCATGTCGGACCAGTGAAGGTCGACGTCTAGGTGGTCTAGCCGTCCTTCTTCGATGGCTAGGCGCCAGGGAAGATTGAAGTGCTCGGGCACTCCGCCGATTCTGAATTTCTTCATATTATCCTGCTTATTTTCTTGTCTCTTATCTTCTGGTCGAGGCCTTTTATATTTTCGTTCATTCCGGCTAACATGCCTTTCCCATATATGGAATAGCTGACGGTGTATTCCATCACTTCTCTGAACCTCGGAGCGGCTTGGCCACCTTCTTCTATCCTCTTTATGGTTTCCTCGATGCTGTCTTCCATGACATAGGTCTTGATAACCATCACATGGCTCAGCTTGACGAGTTGGTCGCACTTCATCTTTCCTTCGTCTCTGAGAACTGAGATTATGTCTCCTGCGCGCCAATGCGCTATCGTCTCATGTTCCGTGTCGAACGGCATGTTCTCGAAGAGGTTGACCGGTATCAGGTCGTCTTCGTCGCTGAACAGGCTTCCTGCCATAGAATAGGTTTCCATCAGAATACGTTGAATTGCTTTACGATTTCTGTCTGCTCGATGTCTTTCACGGAGTTGGTGCAGAAGATAGCGTCGAAGTATTTCTCTAGCTCTTCGAATCCCGCGGAGAATATTCCGTGAGTCACGCAAAGGTATATCTTGTCGCTGTATATCGATTTAGGTCGGATGTCTCTTATCGCCTTCGCGATCTCGATGAATGTTCGGCCTCCGTCGCATATGTCGTCGCAGATCACGAACTTCTTGCTTCCGGCGTCTTCGCCGATTCCTGGGACTTCCGTGCGTATGATCTTGCCGGTCTCTAAGTCTCTCAATTTGTTGGCCACTATCACGTCGCTGCATTTGATTGCCTTCGCCACGTCGTATATCTTCTTCAGTGCTCCCGCGTCTGGAGATACTAGAGTTAATTCTTCTCCTTTTCCTGCGTAGTATTTTATCGCGGTCTCCGCGAAGCTTACATTGGTTGCTTTGTCGAAGCGGTCGATGCACGCTTCCAATACGTCTGAGTGAGGGTCCAATACAGTAACTCGGTTGAATCCCTGAGAGTTTATGATAGGACAGATAACCGTCTTCAAATAGTTCGATTGTCCGCTTAGGAACTTGCGGTCGGATCGAGCGCCGATGAAGTATGGAACGTATAGCGCGATCTCGTCAGGTTTCAGCGCCTTGCTCTTCGTTCCCAATTCGATAAGCGCCTGGTTGGCGCAGATTATTAGCTCTAGGTCCAAGAACGAGTTGAGCCTGCTCTTTATGGTAACAGACTGCGCGCCTGGCTCGAAAGGAGTGTTTTCCAGGTCGAGAGTGATGGACTGCTGTCCGTCGGGGAATCTGGATATTTTGTATTTGATGTCTGATTTTTCTGAATTCGTCAAGTCTAGAACTTTCATGCCTTTGGATTTTTTTATAAAGATAAGGATAATGCGCGGATCATTCTCCGAAAAATCCTCTTATGTTTCCTCTCACATCGTTTACTTTGTATATCTGTGCGTCTTCGTCTCCAGGACCGATGTGAACCAGGTAAGCGCCGCCTATCTCGAAGCCCCACTCTTCTAGGATCGCCGCATACATAGAAAGCTGTATCGAGTATTCGTTGAGGTGGTTCTTCCAGTATTCGTCGAAAGGAGCAAGAAGCTTCTCGTATTTTCCTTTCGAATGCGAGTCGCTGGTAAAGTCCTTGTTGGTCTTCCAGTCGAGTATGAATATCTT
>Ga0078894_10001678_pt1 | contig 16558 bp, 10 predicted proteins | sample LauGreSu1BDMLBSD_2_FD_67506 | JGI IMG/M metagenome (GOLD analysis project Ga0078894, IMG submission 67506) | Freshwater lake microbial communities from Lake Michigan, USA - Su13.BD.MLB.SD (version 4) (version 4) | ecosystem: Environmental > Aquatic > Freshwater > Lake | place: Lake Michigan... | reverse complement strand
TGAGTGGAATATCAGCAATTATATCGTATTAGGGTGGGTCAATATAAATGTCGTAAGACTGGAGCAAAATAAATGTCGCAGACTCCTCTAGGGTGGAGCATTATATTTGTCGCATAACAACAAGAAACACCCGTTGATAAAAATATCATTAGCCAGACCTTACAAAGCTTTTCAACGGAAAGTTTATCGGGCAATCCTGAGAGTATTAAACAGTTGACTGCATTTTATAATGCTGCAAAAAGTAAGTCATATATCCATACCATTACGACAGGTATATCGTTTGCCGATTTAATCATTAAGGAATATCCAGTTTACAGTAAGGATGTCAATGTAACAGAAGCCAGTCAGCAAACAACAGGTGCAGGCAAAGAACTCTATCAAGCGCTGCAAAACATCAATACATTGCCTGTTATGGATCAGCATCTGTTAAATTATAAGAGTGCCTTTGACAAGGCATGGCAGGCGCGCGTTGCATTCTGGAAAAACGAAAACAGCAGTGAGCAGGCACAAGACTTTAATCATTTTGTAAATTACATGATGATTTATGGTTTGGCAAATATCCAAAAGCAAGGCATGGATCATGCCAAGGATAGCTATGTAGAAATTAATGCTATGGCTTATCAGCTGCAGATTGATGCTCAAAGTGCTTACGTTAAAATCAAGCAAAGCGCAATTGACGACATCTATAACGTTACCCCTGAAATTTTAAAGTCAAACATAGCTTTGTTACGTCAAAATGCAACAGCTTCAGGCGTCACTCAGGCTGTTGTTGATGTTAATAGCGCACTGGAATCAGCATTGAACATTAACATACCAATCAAGGTTTTTGGTGTGACAATATTCACCTTGAAATTACCGCAAAGCGTTATTGACTTTGCTCATAATGCCGAGAACAAAACCGGGCTGACCGACAGTTATCAAGCATTGATGTTTATCATGAAAACAGACTTGACAACAATAAGTAATTACGAAGCTATAGCACAAGCAAGTGATAAAAATGTATTTGCCAAACTGATCGTCTCTCTTGCACAAGCGACCGCTAAACACTTTGCTGTAACACCTGAGCAGGCGTATTGGGCTATTTTGAATCAAATTTCGGTACAGCTTAACGCACATATCCATTAAAAGCACTTGAAACAGAGGACAGATTAAACGGGACTTTAGCAACAATAGCCTCAAACAGGATGATCAGATATCTGTCCTCAACATGAGCTTACATCTTATAAAACAATCATTTTTCTGAAAATTCGTACAATTTCATTTTAGTCATACGTCCAACTCACAAATTCAGGCGGTGACTGTATGTCAGCCCATCGCTAAGTATGTGTTGTCAGTGTGACACGGATTACTCACACCAACACGCATCGGGCAAATTATTTGCCCAAGCCCAAATTTAGACATTACGTCTGCCATTTGTCGGGAGTATTTGCAAGTGCGAATAATCGCTATAAAATTCTTCGTATTAGAAGAGTATATAAAAGTTGCACCAGCTTCTTGATCTATTCCCCTGGGGGAGCGATCGCATTCAGTAGTAATGCGGGCAAGTGCAGAGGTAAATCAAAATTCCACTTATTTTTCATTCATTACATAGCATTGGAAATTATGTGGGGTTTTGTTGAAAGTAAATCAAACGTGGGATAAAACAAATGAGTAAACAAAGAGCATTGCTAAAAATCTTATTAGGACTCGGTCTGATTCTGTTGGGGATAGGAATGACTTTTGCTGGAGATGATGGCGGAGGATACTCAAACGGCAACTTTTCCGCCTGGGCTAAAAATCTGGTTAATGTGATTGGGGAAGTCGAATCGTTTATTCAAATAGTGGCAACTTTAGCGGGAATGTGGTTTGTCTTTTCAGGATTGAATCTTTTCAGAAAACACCATACCTCGCAAGGTGCTCAAGGAGAGCATGTTAAAAACGGCATTGCCCATATGATGATTGGGGTATTTTTAATGTGTTTGGTGCCTGCCATTCAAATGATACAAAGTACTATCATGTCTGGGGCTGGAGAAAGTAAGGCGCAAAAAGTGTTTGAAGTAAAATCAGACAACTTCCAATAATGTAATATGAAATTCATATAAATGCGGGCAGATTCAGTTACTTAATTTACCTAAAACGAGCAAATAGTAATGATAAAAATTAAAACATGTTACAAAATTTCAATATCTACCTTAATCTGTCTGTGTTTTTTAGTTTCAATATCAGGCTGTGCGAGTGATCAGGTGATAACCAACAAGACTGACTATGAACAACTTCTATTGCAAGAAATTAATGCTTCAAGCCAAAATATTAGCCATAGCCTATGCGAGCTAAGCGCATTAGCAAATCCCTATAATGCGAAAATTGAGTTACCTTTCACTGAGGTAAAAGATAGTGCATTACAAAAACGGGCTAAATTAAGCTGGTATGGCGATATAGAACCTTTATTGAGGCAGGCTGCCTCCATGATTGGTTACCAGTTTCAAGTATATGGTCAAAAACCAGCACTCCCCGTATTGATACAGATAGGTTCACCAGAATATCCAATGATAGGAAGCATAAGGTATATTTTGCAGAATATTCAGATTCAAGCCAGGTCCGAAGCGTATATTTATATAGATAGTGAGCGTAAACTCTTGAGCGTGAGGTACACAGCATGATATACACCCCGCCTGCGGAATACAGCTTGAATGATTTAAAAAACATTAATCAGGTAGTACAACAGAGCGATCAAACTGAAAGCCTGACTGTCAGGCAGGAAGCAATTCAAGAAGCGGCAACGGTACTTGGTGCTCAAGCTGGATTAAGATCGATAAGTGATCGGATTAATAAATTTCTAAATAGTCAAGTAGCTGTGCTGGATAAAATTTATGACTTTAATCAATTGTTACTCCCTCATCACATTCTGCCACCAGTAATCTCTGCCAACTACAATACAAGCACGCTCGCAGAAAACAGTTTAAGCTTAAGCATTAATGGCGAGGCTTATCATATTGTTAAGCCTGCAAAATTTGTTGTTACCCCTCCCACCTGGCGTGATTATCTGTTTATGAGTTATGCTAAACCCAGACTCCCCGATCCCGGTTTATTACCCAAAAACAATGAAGAGCAGCAGATATGGGATAAAGCGATTGAGTCAGCCTGGAAGGATGGGGTTAAGCAGGGCATGTCCATGTTTCAAACTAACATGCATTACTTGACACGTGATTTTCAGGGCATGTTACTGTTTAAGAAAATGATTATAAAAGGCATGATTACCATGCCTCAAGTCTCCATAAAGCAATATGGTGTCACGGGGGATAACAGTAATCTGGTCATAGATAATAAGTTGTGGAAATTAAATCAGAACGCTCAGTTTAACTTAAATGCTACTCAATGGCAGCCAGTGTTAGCAGATGAGGTGGCTAATGGAACAGGCAAGTAAGTCAACGCCCCCACAAAATAACTATGTTAACCCTGCTTTTTATACGCAGTCCGATCTAGATGAGCTTTTAATGTATTGCCAGTTATTGTCTGTATCAGATGTGACGCTTCACCCAGGAAAACATATCCTTATAGATAAAGATGGTATGCTCTCTACAGTGGGCACTCGTTTATTATCCGCAAAAGATGTCGAAGATATGGCAAGGTTCTTATATGGCGATAATGCAGTAGCATTAGCCTTGAGTGGTAAAGATCTGGATATAGGTTATTCTCTGACGAACTGTGGCAGCTTTATAGATCAGCGTTACCGAGTGAATATAACCGCCTGTCATTATCGTTCTGGCGTATATAGTGTGGAGATTTCCATACGACTAATCAGTGCCAATCCCCCTGATTTACAGAGTATCAGTGTAAGTCATGAATTGTATGAGGCATTTGACATCTCACAAGGTATTGCACTGGTTTGCGGTGCTACTGGATCAGGAAAAACTTCATTGCTCGCGGCTGTTGTCCAAGAGCGGTTACAATCCAGGCATAAGTCATTAAAAGTATTGACGTACGAATCCCCTGTCGAATACTTATATCGCGCTAATGGGGATATATCCTCGGTGGTCAGTCAAACTGAAATTCCCCGCTACTTGCCAGGCTTTGCCCAGGGTGTACGTAATGCTTTACGACGTAAACCCGATTTGATTCTGGTAGGAGAATGCAGGGACCTGGAAACCATAGACGCCGTCATGGAGGCAGCTTTAACGGGGCACCCAGTGTATACCACACTTCACGCCAATGGGGTGGTTGATACAATCAAAAGAATTTTAAACCTGTTTCGCCATGAACAAAGGCAAGCAAACGTCGATAATTTTTTGTCTGTCATTCGCTTAGTGGTCTGGCAAGTCCTGGTGCCTTGTTTACAAGGGGGGAGGATTGCCCTAAGAGAGTACTTAAAATTTGGATCTGATGTCAGAAAAAAATTATTGGCTGTGCATCCAGATAAACTCAAGCATAGCCTTGATCATCTTTTCAAAGTTGAGGGTGTCACCTTACAGCAAAGTGCTAAACTGGCGCTTGAGGCTAATCAAATTTCACCAGAAACATATCGTGAGGTTTTAAGAAATTATGCGAATTAATACAGTGACGCATTGGCGTGATTCAAGTCGAGTTCCACGGTTATTTTTCATTGACGCGCGCGTGTTTATTGTTATTGCCGTGTCATTTTTTTATTTCAGGGTATGGACATTATCGTTAGATATTATTTTGATTATTTTTTTCGTTGTTCTGTATAAACTTCGCATCACACTGACTGTATTTACGCGTCTACTGCGTACGCTGTTGTTAGGCAAGCAAAGAATTAAGTTAAAATAATCATGTCGAAAAAAGCATTCAGGGGATTGCAGAGAAGCCAGGAGGCAAGCCCGGATAAGAGTATTCGAGACGTTCGTCCACTAAGTTCAAGATTACAGGATTTTGTTCTGGATAGAACCTCTGGTTGCGCCTTAATGGTCATGTTGACGGTTTGTTTATATCTTTTCCCTCTGGTAAATGATGCTTTGTTCGTCTTGATCCTGTTTTTATTCTCATACAGCTTTTGGCAGCGCCCAGTTTTGCCATTCAAACTGCCAATAGGCTCCAGGTTCAAAGATAAGAATGATTTGACCCCTGGGACAAAGAAACCAGGTTTTGCCCAAGGTATTTATTATTTTGGCAATGATATTAATACTGAGCATGAATTATGGTTTTCAAACGATGACATGCGCACACATGCGCTTATATTTGGCTCAACAGGCAGTGGTAAAACAGAAGCATTAATTTCTATGGCTTATAATTCGCTCGTTAGAGGCAGTGGCTTAATTTATGTTGATGGTAAAGGGGATAATGCACTTTATGCAAAGATTTTTTCTGTTGCCAGAAATCTTGGCAGAGAAGATGACCTTTTGGTTATTAATTTTATGACAGGTGGTCAGGATATTATCGGTAAACAAAAAGATATTACCTCAAATACCCTCAATTCCTTTGCCGCAGGCTCTTCAAGCATGTTATCACAGCTTGTTGTCAGTCTGATGGGATCATCATCCAGTAGTAGTGATGGCGATATGTGGAAGGGAAGAGCAATTTCTTTTGTAGAAGCCCTGATGAGGGTTCTGGTTTATTTGCGTGACCAGGGTTATTATCAGCTGGATGCAAGTTTAATACGTAAATATTTTGTATTAGATGTTTTAGAAGATTTACTCGAGAAGGGTCAGGTAATTGACCAGTATAATAATATCACCCTGCTTAAAGAACAGTTCCCCTTTTCAGTCACCGACCCATTATATAACTATTTAGCAACATTACCCGGTTATCAAAAGAAAAATGTAGGCAAGCAATCTGATAAAACGTATGAACAGCACGGGTATATCACAATGCAATTAACCCGTATTTTTGGTTCTCTGGCAGATGTTTATGCCTATATCATGCGTACAGATCTGGCGGAAGTAGATTTTGAAGATGTCATCTTAAATAGACGAATTTTAGTTGTGCTACTGCCAGCTTTAGAGAAAGCTCCTGATGAGCTTGCTAATCTAGGAAAGCTTATTATTGCCAGTTTAAAAACAATGCTGGCTTCTGGTTTAGGTAATAAGTTACAAGGCAGTTACAAAGAGGTTATCGATGCTAAGCCATCTAATGCCAGGGAGCCTTTTTTGTGTGTACTGGATGAATATGGGTATTATGCTGTTGAAGGGTTTGCTGTCGTTCCTGCACAGGCCAGATCTTTGGGATTTTCAGTTATTTTTGCAGGGCAGGATTTGCCCGCTTTCCAAAAGGCATCAAAAGAAGAAGCTGCATCGATTTTTGCTAATACCAACATTAAAGTATGTATGAAGCTGGAGGATCCAACAGAAACATGGGATTTTTTTAGTAAGACCGCAGGAGAAGCCTATGTGACAGTTGCCCGTAGTTATAATATGGGTAACGATGGAAATGCTTTTGGCTATAAAGACACCAAAGAAGCAGGGATTGAAAAACGTGCAAGAATTGATCTTATGGACTTAAAAGAACAGGCACCAGGGGAGGCGCATATTTTCTTTAAATCAACCATTGTAAGAGCAAAAATGTTTTATGCTAATCCTCCCAAATCAAAGCAGTTGCGTGTTAATCAGTTTATTAAAAATGTGCCCGTGGCAATTAATAAAGTAGATTTGCTTAAGTCAAGTTATAGCGGGGGAGTTAAACTTTCCAGGCCACCCAAGCCTTTAGAGCTTTCACCTGATTTAGTGGCCATTTCTGAGCTGGCAAAACACTCAGAAATTGAAGACCTTAAAACTGCGTATCTGAACCACATACGGGAAGGTAAGCAAAATCTGAATGATATTGTCAGTAAGATTAAAGCGCAGCTTTTAATCCAATTGCACAACTATCAAAATAGTTTACTGTTTTTGCGCCTGGATTCGGTGCGTAGAGCCTCAAATCCATTTAATGGTCTTGGCTATAACGAGTCAGTGATCAATGAAGATATGATCATTCAGGTTATGTATAAAGTGGGGATTAACTCAAACTATGTGCCACGACAGATATTTGCAGAGATTTTACAGCTGTATCAGCTTTTACTTAAGCCAACGGCACTTAATGTCTCAGATCAAAGTAAAGAGACAAAAACCATTAAGCTAAAATTAGAATCCTTTAGCCAGCGTTTTAAAGGAGAGATCAATGAATCTAACTACAATTATTAATAAATGGGTTGAAAGCACAAAATTGGGAGTCACCCGCGATGGCAAGCACATTTCTGCTCAAGAGCTCGCGTCAAACGCTCAGTTGCTTGAATCTGTTTTTACGTCGGTTGAAGCAAAATTATCTCATTTATGTGAATCAGATTTTAAAGTTCAGCACAAAAATAATGCGTGGGTTACACAGTCTGAAAAATTATCAGATCAATTTTTAATTATATTAATGGTAATAAAAGAATTAAGTCAGCTGGAAAACGCAAATGGCGTGATTGAATTAAGATAAAAAACACAATAGCTAGAGGTAGATAATTTATGTCTCAAAACAATCACAATGCTGAGGGCAGTGAAATGGCCATTATTTATATTATTGTGGTCATACTGATTGCCTTACTGCTGATCTATTACCTTTTCAAGGCGCAAATATTAGCAGTGTTATTTCAATGGAAGTTTTATGAATTAAAAACCATTGCTGCTTTTGTGCCAAAATATAAGAAAGTGATCGACTGGGTATTAACGATAAATCACGACCAGGTTACCTTAAAAAATATTTATTATCTGTGTATCGATATCGGTGTCGCCCTAAGATATCCTTTCGTTCTCCTGGGTGCAGCAATGGTCATAATACTATACCGTTACCACCCCCAGTCTTACTATCAGAAATCCCATAATATGAAAACTCTGACTGAGTTTACTGGTGAATATAACCCGATGGCTTTATCCGTTATTAATCTGCAATTGTCACAAATGGAACTGACTTCTGGTGCCTGGTCGATGGGCTTATCTCCATTTGAGTTTGCAAGAAAAAATGGCTTAATTGATGAGCACAATAAGCTTGATAGAAATAAAGCGCACCAGATATTTTTAAAGCAGTTAGGTGACAAATGGTCAACGTTAGGAAGGCTTAATTTTTGTCAGTCAGCAATACTGGCTGCTTGTTGTACTTATATCGTTGGTGACAGGAAGCAGGCGGAGAACTTTGTAAAAGGTATCGCAGCAATTGTAAAGAATGGCAAGGTGACCACACAGCAAAAAAGTCAGTTAATCCATAGTATTAAAGCTTTGGTTTCACAACATTATAAACATGAAACAATTCAGACCATCGTGTCGCAACATGCGTACATCAATACAGTCATAGCCGCCCTGCTACAAGAAGCAAAAGCTGGCGGAATCGTTCCTCCTTCGTTGTTTTTATGGATAAAACCATTAGATAGAACACTGTGGTATATCATTAATAATCTTGGCAGAAAGTCAGTTTTTATCGAAGCTGCTGCTGTGAGCATGCATTTCAATAATGAAAGACGAGTTGGGGAGAAAATTGAATATCCTGCGATTGAGCAGCTCGTTACCGAGCTTGAGAGCTTGATTTAAGTTTGGGCTTCAGTCCACAGTTAAGGGAATGGCTTACACGCTGTGTTGTCGGGGAAAACATGACCATGGCAACATGCTGCTGTTATCCAACAGGTCAAGCACATAAAACTATGTGCAGCCGAATCGTCTATATTATCAGCCCTTACTATATACCTGTGAGTTATAGGGGTAATATTTTAGAGACATCAAAAACTATTTAAACACAAGGATAAGTACAGTATGAGAAGCAAACACAGAGACAGTACCGTAGTAGTACCTGAAGCAATGGACACATTCACACGACTCTACGAAAAATATTTCTTAGACCAATTTAAAGACCTCCTATTTTTCAAGCACCCTACTGACCTGACTGACGAGGCTCTTCAATCAATCATAAATGAGGCTGTTCAGAAGACTATTGAGCATGTTAGGAATGAAATCATCGCGGTTGAGTTAGATCCACAGCAGCTCGAGCCTGATGGTAGCGATGATGATTCTAGAAAAACCACCTGGAAAGCGATAATGGACTACGCAAATACTAAGGATTGGGTGAGCTCTAACAGAATGCAAAATGGCATCCAAAAGATCAAAAAAGCTTATGTCAAGGCCGCTGAGGTATTTCAAAAATATCAACAATACGGGGACGCTATAAAAAACCTTGTGAAAACAATTCCCGACAACCTCACTACTCTACAAACACATGAAATTCCACTGGAAGAATCTGGTGCACTCGCCTTGCAACAGCAACAGCAACAGCAACAGCAACACCAGCATCAGCATCAACATCAACATCAGCATCAGCATCAGCATCAACACATGCTGTTCACCTATCCAAAATTTGATAACACCAAAGATGGTTTCATTTACGCCTTAGATGCTCCGATTGCTAAAAGCGACTGCCAAGCTATATCCTGCAATTTGTACCAGAAACTTTCTACGGACTACACGAAGTTCCAGATTGCACTTATCCTGGATCATCTTGACTTTAACGAGCTCCCGCAAGGAATGATACTTAAGCGTGCCACCGATGGGTTGGGTAAAACACATTTAGTGTTAGACTTAGACCACGATGGAGATAAACTAAGCCATGACCTGGGTTTTTTTGATATACACCGACCATCGCAGGGTTCTTTTCCGACGACATTCGCCAATGAAGATCAAAGTCCCCAGATTGAGCTTGTTAATGCTTTTTTGGAACTTGCAGGAAATCAAAACTCGAGTCAGACTCCAGCAACTCCAAATGAGAGATGGTTTGCTGAGTTTAGAGCGCTTTATAAAAGTGGCGAAATTTCAGAGGAAATGATTACAGGTCTTAAAACCCTGAAACGTAACTCCAGCGATGAAAATCTATACTCACCACAGCAAATATTAACGGCATATCGTAATGATAAACAAAATTCCAACCATGAGATTTCCACCTTACTAGGATTGGTTAATAGTTCAATTAGGTTTGAGATATGGCCCTATAAGCGGTGGGTACCTGCTTTTCAATACACAAACCAAAATCTATATGAGGTTTTTCTCAATGCACTAACGAAAGAAAAGAGAGCGGCGTTAGATTTAGATGATGATGCCATGCGTACCTATTGCTATTCTTGGTTTAAGCAAATGCCGCATTTGTCAGCGGTATTGATGCACTCGCTCAAGTCATCGCAACAGTCAGAAGATCCATTGAGTGCAATTAATATAATACTTGGCACGGCTGTCCTCGTTAGTGGACATGCAATGCAGATTTACGCTTTAGCTCAACAAATAGAGCGGAAATTAGCAGACCATAAAGAGCTTCTGTTAAAGCTTACAATTACCGACTTTGATAATAATCACAGCCAGATACTACTAAAAACCTTAAAGTCTCTGGATCAGCAAATTAATCGGGAGCTTGGCATACAAGATGCCTTTGCGGATACTAAGTCCCCGACTGCCAATACGACATTGATGTATGTGGATCGCTTTCAAGATCAATTTATTGACAAGCTGAATCTCAACGTCCTCTATAGCTCTACCATGAAAAATATGGCAAAAAAAGCGTTGTATCAGTATGAACTAACAAATGAAAATCCAAAAGAAGATCAAATAAAAGTTACATGGGACAATGGCGCTAAACGGCTTATTTGCAATATTAAAGACAAAGAAGAAATAGCGCTATCACAAGATGATTTTCCTTCACATATTAAGCTTGATGAGTGCACAAATCTTGAGAAACTTAAGGAAATTCGCGTTTATATTCTATTGGCCTTAGCCCGAAGAAAAGAGATTGCTTTGAGCACACCACTGCAGGATATTGAATCGCTACTCAACCAGGTTGGGCATAATAATATTGATCAATTTGCTGAAAAATTTGAGCTTATTGCTGCAGATAATTGTGAGCGCGCACGCCAGATGCTCCCTTGGGATCAGTTAGATTGGAATAAAATCGCTAAGTCAAAAGATATTCAAAAAGAGCTAGAGGAAGAACTTGTTGACAAATTTTTGACTGCAGAGGAAAAGCAGGCAGGTGATTTTTCGGTGCTGGGGATACAAAAATCTGGAAAAACTGCCTTTATCAATGCCATGGTTGATATGCTAAGCGCCATCGCAAAAGATGGTGACTACACACTGAATTCCCAAGCAAATTTACAGCGCGCCTTTGTGGAGTTCTACCAGAAAATAAATCTTAAAACCTTAGGGGAAATAGCAGGAATTAAGGCACCGCAAATCCCAGAGGGTGTTGATAAAAATGACTATTCCAAACTCATGTTATTGCTTGCAGTCAGTCGCAATAAAAACACAACACTGCCTGGTGATATTACAGATAGACTCACCAATGCAGCTGGGTGTAATGCACTGATTGCGCTAATGAAGTCCGCCCCCAATGCCTTGGTTGACTCGCCTGAAAATGCGCTTTTGTATTGGGGTGACCATGCTGAATTTTTGCGTACTATTAAAGATACCAAGGTAAAAGCCTATGCCTTTAACCTGATTTCTAAATGTCGTCAAAATGGTATTATCGCTGACACCATCAATGCACAACACCAATTGACAGATGCGCATAGCCTTACTGCCTTAATGAAACTCAAAGCAGAAGACTTTGATGCCGCAACACAAAAGACTCTCGTACAGTACCTTCATCTTTTGGATTTAAGTCTTTTTACGGATAAGAGAGATAAACTTGAGCAAGTTTTACAGGGAATTAAAAGCATTCATAGCTTAGGAGCTACAGTAGCGCCAGAAGATCAAAAGGCGATCATTAGCATATTACAAATGCTCCTCCTTTATAGCGATGACAATAATCCAGATTTAAGTCATGTAGCTAACCTTTTTAAAACGCTGAAGCAGAATCCGTTTAATCCTAATCCTAATCTTAGTGATCTAAAAGCTTATTACTCTCAACACAGGAAATTATTAAATAACGCTACACCACCCGTCTTGCCTCATTTAGCGGAACTGCTTGCACAAAATAAAGTCTCTTTACACTTATTTAATACAATCACCCAAGATGTCGATCCAGAGACCTTTGGCGAAACTTTAAAAACGCGCCTTATGATTGATCCCTCTGGAAAGGTATGGATAGACGGAAAGCTCGATAAGGATATCGAGGCTTACTTTGACAGAGATAGCTCTAAACTGGCGCAAAGAATGGTCGATTTATCGAGTAAGGATTTTATTAAAGAAGCTGATCAAGAAGCGCTGCAGCTATCCATTGATGCGATAAAACTCATCACCTACAGCCTTATGAAGACTCCCAATGAGCAACTTCAACAACTATTGCAGGATCTTGAGATCAGTGATGAAAAAAGGCTTGCCATACTCAATGTTTTAGTATTTCGCCACACCTCAAGCACCGAAAAGCCTGGGCATTTCTTAAGAGATACCCAGCTTTTGGCTTTGGCTTATAATCTTATTCTTAAGAAAGATCATCAAGGGACCATTCAAAATGCAATTGGCACAGGCGAAGGGAAATCTTTGATCAGTGCCGTGATGGCCGCTTTTTTAGCGTCGAAACATCCTGATCACGCGGTGGATATTATCCAGACGACTGAGCCTTTGGCACGTGCGCACTATGATGAATTTAAAGATTTTTACAAGAATGCAGGCGTGCAATTCAACCTCATTACAAAGAACCCAACGCATGCAAATATGAGTGCCTCGAAAAGTGCGGGAATCAACTTCGGCACTCCATTGAACGTCATCACCGCAGATGCCAACTGCAAGATTGCTAACAATTCCACTAAAACGCATGTCATTGTGGATGAGTACGATATTTTTATCAATGACAGCAGTTATTATTTGGGTACGGATGCTAAGCCTGCTTCTTACACGAATGAGGAGCTTGAGATGGTGAAGATCCTCATCGATTATTTGGATGATAACCATAAAAGCTTGACTGCAAATGGAATTCTTAAGCTAGGGTCTCAGGATCTTCAGCAGCTTCTTTTGTTATGTAACCCTCAAGTAAAGGAAACGCTCAAAGATTATATTGAAAATAAAGGAGATGACTTTAAAGAACTCTGTCAGGCAATCCTTAAAACAAAGGCTTTAGTGCCAAGTGAAACTCATAAATCAACTTATATTGTTGAGAGAGAAAACCTCGAAGAAGTCAATGGGAAAGCCTATGCCAAGCTGATTCCTATGCAAAATGGGGTGCCACAGGTTGGCATGAGCTTTACCAAATACACCGATTTAGCCTTGCGCTTAAGGTTAAATGAGGAACTTAAAGAGAAGGAGCAATATGACAAAGAAGGAAATCTCTCTCAAATACAGATCATTCGACCCAGTGAACCGACGAATGTCAATACCTTTGCATCCTACGCTAAGGACAAGCAAGTTGTTGGTCTTACAGGCTCAGCGATTGTTGATGAAAGCCATGAAAATGTCCAAGTCCCTGCATTTAAGGCTTCTTTGCGCCAGGATGAAATTTACTTTACTGAACATCACCAAGGTGATCATGAACAACAAAGGCTTGAGCATAATCAGTTGATCGTTAAACATGCAAACGAGCTTTCTAAACAGAAAAATCTTATTATTCACGTAAGCAATGAGGAGGAAGGCAACGCGCTCGAAAAACTTTTAGCAAATAAGGCTTACACACTTAAAGGCTATTATGGTAGCCGTAAAGACAGCGAAGATGAAAGAGCCAAAGAGAACCAGGATGCCATTGATTTTCTAAATCCTGATAAAAACAATGGGAAAAACAATCGCCACATTCTGATTACTTCCGTTCTCAATCGCGGATCAGATTTCAAAGCGGGCGCGGTCAACGAGCTTAAAACGTATTTTTCTCCCAATAAAGAAGATATGGAGGGCTCTTTAGAACGCATGAAACAAGAATTAGGTCGTGTAGCCCGAGCAGGAAGCGCGGGGCAAACTGTTTCTGTGATTCGCTTTGAGGAACTTTATCCTTTGCTCTATCGTCCTCTATTTTCAGGTGGGGCGATTGATCTAGCCTATTTAAAGGAGATTGCCAGGCACAAAAACCCTAGGTTCTTACTTCAGACTTTGCAACATTTGGCGGGCTATGTGGATGAAGCGCGAGTGGAGAAGCGTCAATTGCATGCGTTAAAATCGCATATTTTGGCACAAGCAAACGAATCGCTTTATGCGAACAACAATCTCAATACCGACGCCCGCAGCAGGTTAACCCAATTCCTGCAAAAAACATTAGAAGGCTTAAGCCTGGAGAATCAAGACACTATTGTTGGCGCAATTAATCAGCGGTTTAACCAAGATGGCATAGACAAAATTGAGCCTGCCTTGGGCGAGCTAAAAGAAAGTCCTGACCAGCATCCTGATTCCACTTTTATTCAAATCCAAAAAGACCTGGTCGCTAAAGTTACTCAAAGAAGCGATACTCACTGGAAAATCAACGATCTTAAAGAGGCAAAAGATTTGCAAGCATTAATTAAAATTGCTGCAAGAGTAACCGAACATGCCTGGACTCGACGTCCAACGACTTTAACTGAATTAGAAGAAATTCTAAGGCATAACAAAAAATATTTGGACTATTTAAAGCTAAAATCGATTCCTGCTGATTTTGAGCGTGCGCATTTATTGGAGTACGCGGATAAAGGCTTTGTTTCCCCTGTTTTAGCGGGTACTGACTTGTATCAAAAATACGAACGCCATTACAAAGAGAAATACATTATTAAAGGTGCGGCAGGTCCAGATGGAAACAACAGTTCCATCCGCCGTTTTTCCATGTTAGGTATAGGTAACAGCATAGACTTGAAAGAAGCTCTAGACCCGTTATATGATCTCTTACGCAAAAACGTTACAGCTGAGAATGCAGATTGGCTTATAGCGGAAATTAATAAATCAGCGCGCGCAGCGGAGATCATAACTGCTCTGCAAGCACTCCAGCGTACTCAGGTTAAGAGTGTAATCCAAGCAAATGATAATGAGAAACTAGAAGCGAACAAGCAGGCAGTACTACCGCTTTATGCCTACTTAAATGATCATGAGGTCAGACTCAGTAACTTTATTGATAAGTTAGCTGGTCCTAAAAAAAGCCTGGGGTCTACCCCTCCTAGTCTTCTATCATCATCAAGGGAAAAGAAATCGAGTGAAATCCTTCCTGAAGATAAAAACTCTTCTGCCCTCGCCATTTAGCACATAGGGGTTATTCGATGTTCAAACATTAAAATGACTGGCTCTTCTGCGTTTCTTGTGGGTTAAAATCCGAGCATACGATATCCGCTTAAATCCAAGGTCAATCTTTGGAAAAGTGACTCAGTTTTAAAGAAACCATAGCAGCGTCTTTTGATCACTTTGATCTTATTGTTTAATCCCTCTACAAAACCACTGGTTGCCCTAGTTTTAAAATAATTGGCTACACTGCTTTTGTGTTTATTGAGTGTTTTAATGAACGTATTAAAACAACTCACATCACTCTGTTCAACACTGGATATCCATCTATCAAGCTTGGCTATAGCCGCTTTTCTATCATGATGTGTGTTAAATATATGGGTAAGCTTTAATGCGTAGCTATGCACCTGTTTGAGTAATGGTGAGTGCTTATATACCAGCTCAAGCTTATGTTTATCTTCTTTCGATAAACACTCATGCTGCTTACGTAGAATCCACATCATCCCTTCAAGTTCACTATACTCCTCAGTGGGCAACATCGCTTTAAGTCTACTCATTTCTTGGACTCTGATCTTATCTAAAGCACCGCGATATAACTTAGAAACATGGTATCGATCAACGACTACTTTTTGTTTGCCAAACACCTCAGCAGCCGCATTTACAAAGCCATCGTACATATCAGTGCATACCTGTTTGACTGTCTTTTTCAGATGATCAGGGATTGATTCAAAAAAGGACAATACATCTTCCTTTCTACGACTATCGAGCACCCCTAAAACAGATAAAACACCCTGCTTGTTTTTGACACTAATCACCGCCACAAAGTCCTGATGTCCTTTGCGATTACTGATCTCATCAATACCTAGCGTTTCTAAATCAGTATATTGATTCCAGTCTACTTGTTTGGGCACGATGTTATTTAACATCGTCTGAACTATTTTATAGCTTATGCGTTCTTTGGTTGCAACATCCTGAATGGTGCTATTGATAACACACCTAAGTAAATACTCCTCCAGACCTTTAGTTATCTTGCCTCCTTCTGCTACCCAGTCATATTGTTCCGTGGTCGTCGTCCGTTCATCACAATGTTCACATTCATAACGCACAGGCTTAATTCTAAGAATCACTGGAGTATCAAAAACTGAGGTATGTCTATACTCCACTAACGCACTATAACCATCTCGTTTTGTCGCGTCTTTTCCGCACTTGTGACAGGTTGTTTTGTTGCATGAACTTACAACAGTAATGATAATATTCCCTTTAGTATCAAGGGTTTGAGAGATAATTTCAAGGTTATTTATATTTAAAGGGATGGTCAAATCTTTCATTAAAAGCACGACTTTTTATTTGTACTCCAGCCATTCTAACCCTTATAGCTACTGAATTCCATACCCACAAGAAACGCAGAAGAGCCCATTTTTGGATAACAGCAATGCTGTGCTGAGTGATTTCCTGTAGTTTGTATGGATCGTTTTCAGGGTAATCATACTCTACTGGAATGAAGTAGTGATTGCGGAAGTTAAGTAGCTTTCTAATAGCGTCTGGAT
>Ga0078894_10001677_pt1 | contig 16558 bp, 15 predicted proteins | sample LauGreSu1BDMLBSD_2_FD_67506 | JGI IMG/M metagenome (GOLD analysis project Ga0078894, IMG submission 67506) | Freshwater lake microbial communities from Lake Michigan, USA - Su13.BD.MLB.SD (version 4) (version 4) | ecosystem: Environmental > Aquatic > Freshwater > Lake | place: Lake Michigan... | reverse complement strand
ATAACCATTATAACCAAAATGCCTCCGAAAAGGACTAAGAAGGTACCCGAAGTTGCGGCCGAAACGCTTGCCGTGACCGAAACGCTTGCCGTGACCGAAACGCTTGCCGTAGCCGAAACACCCGAAACTGTTACACCAAAACCCCGCGCTCCAAAAAAGGCAAAAGCCGTTGCTGCGCCCTCTTCTTCTTCTGTCGTAAACACGGTCGCAGGCTTAGATGAAGATGACAAACGTGGAAGAAAACCGAGAGGAGGAAAAATCGTATTGAAACCGACCACCGCCTCCCCTCCCCAACCTCAATTGACCAATGTCGTGTTAAACCTAAAATGCTCCATGGCGGATTTAAGAGAATACACGAACAAATTAAACAACATGATTATCAATCCTCTCGAATATAATTCTGCCGCCCCACCAGAAGTGCGTTATTATGAAGGAACACAATCATTTGCCTCATTTGAATCGAATCTCGACAAAACCGTCGAGCCATCTCGCGCAATCAATGTTCCGGTGGAACATGACACTCTGCCAAACGAACCGCCAACAGAAGACGATTCCGCAGAAGACAAAACCGTCAATACGAAAGAAATGGCCGCCAAATTAAAACAGCTCAAACTCCAGCTCTACAAAAATGCGCTTCAAAACGAGAAAAAATCCGCATGTTTCTGGTGCACTTATGATTTCGACAATTCGCCGTGTTATATTCCCAAATACGAAATGGACGGCGTCATTTACGGATACGGGTCTTTTTGCAGACCCGAATGCGCCGTCGCCTATTTAATGAAAGAATCCATCGACGATTCGACCAAATTCGACCGTTATCATCTGTTGAACCAGATTTACAGTAAGGTCTACGAATGCAAAAAAAACATAAAACCCGCGCCCAATCCACACTATTTATTGGAGAAGTTTTATGGAAACCTGACCATTCAGGAATACCGCAAATTGTTAAAGACCGACCATTTGCTTCTCGTTATTGACAAGCCGATGACACGTATTTTGCCCGAATTACACGAAGATACGGACGATGCTTTTACGAAAATATATGGAATCAAGACAAATACAGGAACTGCATCGGGGGTTTTTAAAGTAAAGAGACAGAGTGAACAGCCGACGGGGCCGAGTAAAGCGAGCATTGTGCGCAATTCGTTCGGCCTACCTTCATAGAAAGGCCTATTTTTTTATTTTTTCGATAGATTCCACATAATATTCTGTGGAATCTGTTTCTGAATGCAAGGCGTCGGGAAAGTAATTCGGGTCTTTCATCTGCATGATGTGCTCTCCGCTTCGAGAGGCGTAGTATACGAACCTGATTTCCTCTGGCATGACCCAGCATTCATGTGCATTCACATCCGGGTTTTTGCTTTCTTCCTCTGGTTGAACGGGTTCTTTGGTAAATTCCAGGGTCAACGGCTCCTCTCGTTCAGAGACGGCCACCTTGTAATAACATCCGGTTTTCGGAACAAATTCGTCGGGTTCAAAGTGAGACATTTTGGGTTTGGCTATGGACAATAGAGGGGTTGAAAGATATGTGTTGATTATTACTCGAATAAAAAGTCTTTCAATTTCATAGGCCATTCGTATTATTCTCAACACTAAAAATCGGACGAAATCATATTCTACGCATGATTTCGATTCAGTTTTCGGGAAGATTAGGGAACCTCTTGTTTCAAATCGCGGCAACCATTGCCTATGCGATGGAACTGGGCCACGCATTCACATTTGAATCCTCTCCTCTTGAACCGTGGCGCAACACAGCATTTAGAGAATTGACGCCTTTTTTGACGGACACTTATGAAAACGCATCGCACACCTTCAACGAACTAGAGGCCGCCGCAGAAATTGCGTCGATTAAGCCGCATGACCGCGTCCAGTTAGCCGGGTTCTTCCAGGACTACCGCATTTTCGACAAATGGCGCTCCGCCATTTTAGGTATAACCGGTCTGTTGAGAAGACGCGAGGAAGTCTTGTCCTCTCGCAAATTCAATTTGCAAACCCCGGAAAACAAAATAAATGTAAGTGTGCATGTTCGCCGGGGAGACTATGAGGACGCCAGATGCTATCACCTGCTTCTCAATGAATATTACTACAAGAATGCCGCGTTGAATATAATGAGCCGTTACGCCCGAAATGTCCGATTCATATTATTCTGTGAACCGGGGTCCCAAGACGCCGCACGGAAAATCGCGGATTCACTGAAACGCACCACAGATTCATTGGGATACGACTCCGAATATGTGTTATTCGAGAACCTGACCGCCGCGAACCAAGCAGAAGAATCAAAAGAATGGGAAGAATGGGAAGAATTGATGGCAATGAGCTGTTGCGACCATCACATTATTGCCAACAGCACCTTTAGCTGGTGGGCCGCCTATTTGAACCCTTCCCCGAACAAGATAGTCTGTTATCCCGACGAGTGGTACAATCACCAGCTTTATTATTTGTCAACGGCCGGCCTGGAAATGCCAGGCTGGACCAAAATCGCGGCATGGAACCCCGCCGAATACAAATGTGTCTGCTACGAACTTCTCGCCAAAGGACAATTATTTATCTGAAATCGACATAAAGAATTTGAGCGGTATATTATCAAACACATTACTTTTTATTGCCTATTTTTTAGAAATACCTGAACCATGTCTTCTGTCGAACGAAAACTAGAGATGTTGTTGGAGAGTTATAATCACTCGAAACGCAGCCCGGCTTACCGCGAATTGAGGACAAAGTACAAGAGCCTCAAGCGAACTCACGAACAAATTTTGGATATTTTGACATTAATGACGAAACACATTAGCGTTCAAATTCCCATCGTCCCTGACGTTGAAATAAAGCAGGAGAAAGGGTTAGACGACGAAAATATTCAATTTACGGTGGATGACGAAGAGGATGAATCTCCACAGATAGACCTAGGGCAATCCGAAATAGACGAATTTGTCGCATTGGAAGCAGAGGTAGATAACCAGCAATTTTTTGACGAAGTGAAAAACGAAGCGAAAAACGAAGTGAATGACGAAGCCGCTGAAGCAGAAGCCGAAGCGGAGGCTGACGTGGAAGACTTGCAGGTGGTGTTTGAGGACGAATTAGAAGAGGCCGAAGAGGAACAAGTCGAGGAGGAAGTCGAAGAAGAGGTGGAGGTAGAAGAAGAGGTAGAAGAAGAAGTTGAGGTCGAGGAGGAAGAAGAGGTGGAAGAAGAAGTTGAGGTCGAGGAGGAAGAAGAGGTGGAAGAAGAAGTTGAGGTCGAGGAGGAAGACGGAGACGAAGAAGACGAAGAAGACGGCGTCTACGAGGTAGAAATCAAGGGCGTCCGGTATTACACCACCAATGAGCAAGATGGTGTTGTCTACTCGGTGGATGAGAACGACGATGTAGGAGACGAAGTAGGCAAATTTGTCAAAGGAAAGCTGGTTCTGAACAAATAAATCCAAATCCAAATAAGAATAATGTTATTTCAATAGTAAAATGACATGATTCGGGTGGTCAATGGTAATTTTTCGCAGTGGTCTGTTTAGAGAACGACCGAAGAAGTTTTCTTGTTTCACCGCCACCTTTTTTAACTGCATTATCGATGGGGTCTTTAATGGTCCAGGGTTGGTCAAAATCGAGATTGCGATACCGATTCATCATTCTGTCGCGGTGTCTGACGTCCGTCAATTCTCGAAGTTCTTGTTCCAACAGTTTGTCATACAATTTGCACGATGATTTCGGAACGGTTTCCATCTTTTTCGCGTCAACCAAGTTTATCCACACGTAGATTTCCATCTTGTTTTTTTCCACGTCCAATTCGCTTTTCTCTTTACCCGCATCACTGGGTGCGGGCTTGACTTCCTCTACACCTACATACAAATATGGTTTTAGGTCTGGGTCGGTTCTGAGGGGAGGTTTAGCATCAATGGCCGCGTATGTGGCGTAAATCTGGTCAAGAAATTTCGGTTCCACGGGTTTATCCGCGTCAGGCGGTGTTTCCCCCGTCTTAATCTTGAAAAGGATATTGTATAAATTCGCATTGAACGTTTTTCTCTCGGGTTCGTAGATTTTTATGACGCGCTTCGCCTGGTCGTTGTTCATTTGCGCTTGTGTCGGAAAAGATTCGCGCACAAATTTGTTGACGCGCTTGACAATTTGCGTTTCATCTTTACCATCCGTAATGCGTTTGTCGGTCAAGTTCATTGGAACGTGTTTCTCCACAAAATCCTTGACCATTGCCGCCGCTCTCACTTGAACGGCGAATTTCAATAATCGTTCGAAATATATTTCGTATTCTCCATTTATGAATACGGTGCTGCGTTCGCTGCGAGACGCCTCGTGCTCATCCAAATCGTTTTTCACAGAAATCAATAATTTAGCGGCGTCATCTCCTGTCAATGGGCCGGATATCAGACTCTCCAGCTTCGATTTGATTCGACCCTTCACCGCTAAACGGTCGCGGATTTTGTCGAGTTCCAAGGTTGGGATGCCGGATGGTTCGGGCACATTGATATCCAAATTCCACAACATGGATTGCAATGTATCCTGTTTTTTAATGGCATCGATGCATTCTTTCACCTTTGCGTCATATACGGCTTTGTCCTGTCCGATTCCAAATGCGGTTTGAAAATCCTTGTACATTCCGCCATTCGTTGAGTTTTGGAACCGTTTAGTTAACTCTGCAACAGAATTGTTTTTTAATCGATTGTTTATCATTGGTTCCGTTTTACTAGTAAGTTGAGGGTCAAAATTTCCCATTTGTGTTTTAGTATTCATTATTACACCAATTACTTGTTTTTTTATCGCATCAACGCTCGTCGTTTTGTTCAATTCCGCATTCAACGCTTTTTCGGAATTCCCGTATTTTTTCAACACATCATCCTTGGTGTTTTCGATGCTGTCAAACATTTTCTGTCGCGATACGAGGTATTCGAAATAAAGCGGGTGGTTCACGATGTCATTTTCCCACACAATGTCCTCTACATCATATTCTTTGCCGCCGATAGTCAAAAAATACTCCTCTCGTTCTTTTTGTAGTACGCCGATGCGATACATGATGCCAAACACATTGAGCGCCTGTTTCAAATCCACATCTGCGATAATCCGAGAATTCGAGTGTTTTCTTAAAATGTGGTCATAGCTATTCTTCAGCGCATTCCCGTATCTCTCGGGAATGGGCAATAGTGACCGAAGTGTAATCATTATGTTGCGTTTTTCCACCTTGTATCGGAGTTCAGGGTCCGTCCCGCTAATCGTCGTCCCCCCCGTTCTCTTCAATTCATCGCGCAGAGTCTTTGTGAAGATTTCCCGATTAAAGAAGAACTCTACGCGGTCTTTCCAAGGCATGGATTGAATCCAGTCGGGATATTTAACCACTTTAGTAAAATAAGGCAAGTCGCTGTTTGCATTGGGAGCCTCGTCCAGTTTCGGCAGCTTCAACATGCTTCGATTGAATAATTCAGGGTTTCCGCCAATATTTGTGTTGAGTTGGATATTTAGTTTCGATACCGGTATCCGAACCGCGGCCATTACAAGATTGTCGTGTTATGCTTACTATAACGCGATATTATTGGAGCGAGATTAGTCCGTAGTGGGAAGAAAGGACGAGGACCCAGACCCGCGTTCTACCGCCTTTTCTTTCTTGACTTTCGAGAGGAGCGAAATGGCGTCGGATATCTGTTGTTCCGTTATCGGCGGCTGTTCCGGTGGATTCTCCGCAGCCTCTGTGTGCTGCGTAATAAACGACTCCGGCAAACAACATAACCGGCTTTCCTCGTTAAAGAGGAAATTCGCGCAAATGCTAAAGACTATAGTCATAAACAGTGCAGTGTAAATGTCGCGGGTACCCATCCATGCCATGGCAAATACCAGAATATCGCGACTAAAGGTGTATTTCAAATAACCTTCGAGAGGTTTACTGAGTTTGATGGTGACGAATTTAGACGAAATATTCAACACAATGATGATGATGCCGGCGAATATCTTACTCTGATTCATTGCCATGACATTTGAATGGATGTATTGAATCATCTCCTTTAGCGTATTTAAGCCCGCATTGGAGCTAGCGCTAGCGAGTCTCAAGTCCCGTGTTTTTTTTGCCTTGGGTGATGGCATTCGCGTCGCCTATATATTCAACCCGCGAGATTCCATATTTGCGTAGGGTATTACAGATATTCTGCAAATCGGTGTTTTAACGCGACCACATCATCCCAAATGCTATGAAGGGGGTGCATGATATAATGACCGACCCAGTCGCCGTTTTCGACATTATTGGATTCTCTCGGTCTTAACCCCTCCTCTTGAACAATCCGGCCGTCGACAATCGAGAAGCTACATTCCCGGTTGCAAGGGTTGCATTTAGCGGAGTTGCCTTCCGGATACTCGATTTCTCTAAATATGTGGTCAGCCATCTCTGGTCTCACCGGAGTCCCCTTGTGCATCAATCGCCCCTTGGCGTCGCAATTCGTTTTCCGGAAAATCTCCTTCAGTTCGTGATTCTTCTCCACACCCATAATCGAGTTTTCATGCCAACTCGAAGCGGACTCGGGTGTATAAGAATATACTGCAGAGTCGCCTCTCGAAAACGACTCGGGCATTTGTTCGGGTTCTTCCTTTTCTTCAGGCTCTTCCATGGATTCCTGCATTTCGGTCATGTGTTCTTTGAGAAGCGTGTCGCGATGAAGAGAAACGAAGCTTCTGTAGAGGTCCATTTGGTAAAAGAGGATAACCGCGCAACAGGCCGCTATTCCATATGCGATGTCGACCGTCGTGGCATAGACGACGACCACTGCGAAAAATAGTTTCCCTAAACTGGTTTCACTCGTGTAAATCATTTCATACGGGAAAAACACAAACAGACAAATGGTCAATATAATAACCCATTCCGCTATTTCCTTGTCGGTTGGCATATTTCTATTATTTTTTAAGCGGGTAGTCCCAATTATATACTAATCTCATATTCTACCTCTCCTAACCAATGACTTGAATAAAATCTGTTGATTTTTTAAAGTATTTCAACTCAAAATTCCTTATAATACACATGTCATTATTATCCTATGCATCGCCATGGACTAACGTCGATTCCAATGCCCCGTCGAGAAAACGGGTTCCCACCATCGGTAAGGATTCTCGCAAAACCATCAAAAACCGTCCTTCGGACCACGACGAGAACTATTATCAAGAAGACGATGTTCCGGATTCCCTAAAAATCACGACAAGACCCGGACCCGAAACCATCGAACAACGCATGCAAAAACAAACCGAGCAAAATACCCGAGTCAACAGCATACTCAACAAAATTACCAGCTTTAGCAATGATGACCGGCTTGGCGACTTTAACCCCATGCCTTACCCGACGACTCTAAATATGAATAATTCCGAAAAAATCATACGTGCTGAACCGGCGATAGAAGTAGAAGAAAATCCGCTGATGCCTAAAACCCGGGTTTCGGGTCCAGAGCGTGGCGCGCCGGGTGCTTATTACAAGCCGGCGGAGCCGGTGGCTCCGAATTACACGAGTTATCGGCAGGCTTATGGGAAAGAGGGGTTAGTGGGTCAGCGAGAACCTTATTATTCGAAGATGGGCATACAAGGACAAGGAACGAGAGGAACGGGTCAAGGAACGAGTGATAAACTGATGGACCGAATCAATTACATGGCCCAGATGTTGGAATCGCTCCAGATGGAGAAGACGAATCACGTTGCAGAGGAATTTGTGTTGTATACTCTGTTGGGCGTGTTCATGATTTATATTGTGGATGGCTTCTCGAGAGGGGGGAAGTATATTAGGTAAAGGGACACAAGGCAGACTGCCAAACTTATAGACCATGGCGACCCCAAGGTCGCCAATGTCTAACAGTCTGGCAGCCTTCGGACCAAGGTTCCCCCTACGACCCCCTCCTTTTGACCCCCTCCTTTTAGTATAGTAATCAATTGTGGGGAAAACTATGGTATTGAGAAGTGTCCCTCTCACATAATAACCAATACATCCCCCGCCAAAAAGGGCATTCCAGGAATCACATAATTCGTCAAATAATACGCACAAGGAGTTCTCAACACAATATCGTGTGTTGAGACCCACCTCTCAACGATTGGTCTCGTATGTCCAATATTATCCATCATCAACATTTTCGCTTCCGGCATCGTCTTCCTCGCCTCTCTCAACGCCCGAAGAAACCCAGAGAAAAACACCTCGACATCATCCATATTCTGGAAAGCCGCAAAAAAATGCAACGTATCCGCACCTTCTAAATCCTCATACTTCATATGAGCATTTCGGAAAAAATAAACCGCATAAACTGCGTCAAGAGGTGGAGGCCCTCTCAAAACATAAGCAAACAACTGATTTGTCTGTAGAAGCGTCGTTATCTGGCCGATTTCCATTGCCACGGAACATCGGAACCCCGCCGGGTTTTTCAGCGACACTACTCGCTCCATAAAGTCCTGCAAATGATTCAGGTATTCCCTCTGAACCCGCACCAGTTGCATGTTCTTAGGCAGGGGCCCGGCGTCCGTATGACGCCGCATATAAAAGCTAAACGCCTCGTATTGAACGAGAGGAACCAGCGCACCAATCAAGTCGGTCTCCTTCTTAAAAATCCCGATTTTATTCTCCGGTCTTAAAAGCCGCTGGTTGTATTCGTGTGAATGAAACAGATTACGTGCCTTTTTGGATGTGGTCACTTTTTTGTCAAAACAGATAATATCCATGTATTCGGCGGGTTCCAAAATAACGAGGTTTTCGTGGGGTTTCGCTACAGAAATATTGACTATGTGAGAGGTCGTGAACCCTTCAATCTGGGTAGTTTTCGTTGTCTTCTCGATCTTCTCAAAGGACGTGTCAATATTTGTTTCAACACGGTTATAAATCGAGAGGATGGACCCGCGGCTCTGAGCCTCGAAATCGGGCAATTGCATCGAACAGAAGACGCGGTCACTCGGCAAATAATGATTCTGTAGAAGTCTGACCAATTCGGTTCTCTTATCCAGACTCGTGTCTTCAAATCGAGAGGTCTCGATGATTGGGTTATGCTCATAGTATTTCGATTTTTTGGGAAGCGCGCGAATGATGTACGGGTTCTTGTAAAAACGCCGGTGCCAATCATAGACATGATAAGCCGGGATTTGATTCCAGAATGGATATTGCATTTTTATGTAGAGAATGAAAAAGGCGAAGACGAAGGTTCCGGCCACCAACAGATAATTCGGATGGACGGTTGAGAAGATATCTCCTCTCAATGTGGGAAGTTCACCTTTGAACCAGTAGGATTTGTCTGGGTCTGGCTTAGGAATCAAACTGCTGATAAATGAAATCGTATTAGACAATGATGGCAAGTAATTAGATATATTCATTCTATTTACACAGACAATAGAATGAATCGGGATTCTCTTTCCGCAATCAAAATTGAAAATCTTTTTATTTAGTTAGATACCATGAATATCTAACCAAACTTTACACTTATTAGAACCAAAACCATGTTTATTACTCCCATATTTCGCCAAGGAGCCGACTTGCCAACAACGGCTAACCGTATCTCTAAAATAGTTTCAAACATCGACATGCTCCGATTCACGTACAACAACCACAGCCATACCTTCTGGCTGGAATATGGAACCGAACCCTTCTTTCGCACGCTGGAATGGACGCAACACGAACCGTATCACATCAAAAACGAGGCACTATTCGGCATCACAGAAAAAGCGCTACAATTGTTCCCACACAATAAGCCCGACGACTACTCTCTTCGTGCCTGGCAAGAAGGCGACGAATTGCCCGGGCCGCCGATTCCGAATGCCTGGTTTAGAGCCAGCATCCAACTGTATAATTCTGCTATAAGAGACGCTTGGGGAACATACATCGAGGTAAGACAAAGCACCGGAGACCGAGCCACTTATTACAGGATTGCCGCGATGATTCAAGACGAGATACAGAGTATTCTGTGGCGAGAACGACAAGAATTTATCAGTCTGGCGAAGGGCGTCGAACCTGACCCGCGGTCTCATATCGAGAGGTACGTATTCAATGAACTCAATGTTCGCGAGATTTGCGAATTTATTGGCTAGAAAAAAATAAAAAGTGATTAAGGGGAGACCGTAGGTACTGCGAAGCGCCCTACATTGCCTTCAAAATGACAACTTTCTGTTCCGAATCCTGTGTAGAAACAAACTCGCCTATCAAAGAAAATCCACAATAACGCGCATCCTCTAAAATCGACTTCGGTCCATCCATGTACATCGTATGTTCATTCTGCCGCACATTATTCGACGTCGCATCTGTAAATGTCTCCGTCTGCACAACTATTCCCTTTCCCTTCTCAACTTGACTAAAATCATAAGTAGATTTGTATTTATAATCCACAAAATCGATGGCCGTGTCCGTTATCCGTTTTCCATCCACCGTTTTTTTCGGTGCCTTCGCACCGAGAAGACCACTCGGTTGTCCCAGAGGAACCACCGGATTATAAAGACTCGGTTCCACTAAATGCAACACTAAATATCCGCCACCTCTCAACCAATGCCGGCAATTCCTCAAAAAGGCGACCTTGTCCTCGAAGTCGTAGATAGTCCGGTCCATGCACAATATGTGTGTAAAGACCCCCCTCTCAAACAACATCGGGTCCGTCGCATCAGCAACCTTGATGGTGTCGTTCTTCCGGCATTTCGGTCGGCGTTCTTTCCCCACTTCAATCATGGCTTCACTCCTGTCTACACCGGTCGCGTGGAATCCCTGTTTTTTTAGTTCGGCGACCAAGCATCCCGTTCCACACCCCACATCCAAGAAATACGAATTCTCTTTGTCCGGCTGCGTGGCTTTGACGATTTCCATCGCTTCTTTCGCGGAACGCTCGTCGGTCTTGTAAATGCGGTCGTATATTTCCGCGTAAAAGGTGTCGTACGCGGCCGCACCTCTCTTTGAAACGAATGGTTCGGCTTGCGTGAACCCCTCGTATTTTGTGCTGCGCCGCGCCATTTGCAGAAATACCAGGATTATCGCCAGTACAACGGCGACGAGAAGCCATTTATTTTTTAACACACGAAACAATCCCGTCATAATTTTACAATTTGTATATTATAACATCCTATACATCTCCTCCAATTACAAACCTCTCAATTGAACCCGCGTATTATTGTGGAATCGGTCTTGGCCGATTTGCGCGGCGATTGCCGGAGTCTTTGTGTTTACGGGGTCCCGTCTAAAAAGCATTTCGTGGTCGCCCATGGATTCTTGTCTGCCCACCGGTGCGAATCCATACAAATCACTCTTGGAACTCGGAACGTAGACACCCTGGTCCGCACCCTTCTGCAGCACTACATGGCGATTCTGCAACACCGTCTCCACATCCACATTGGCTAAATAGGTCGACACTGGGCCATTGCTCGTTGCGGGCACAAATCCGCTTCTTACGTTGTACATCGGGGTTCCATCAATCGGAACTACCGCTTGGGTCCGGCGGTCAATCATCGGAAACAGGGCGTATTTGGTGCTGGTAGGACGCGCGTTGAAATTCGGCTGCAGTGGAGGACCTACAATGGTTTGGCGGTCGGCAATGCGGCTGTTCAGTGTCTCCACACGCTCATCTTGTCCGAGCCACAACCCTTGTGCGACACCATGCATACTATTATGAGAATCATTGTAGTTCATCCGATTGATTTGATATTATATACTGTCGAGAAAACATAAACGTCTCCTCTCGATGGTATCCATTCATGTCCTCCCTGACTCTACACAAAGAATATCCGCCCATTTTCGGCCAAGACAAGAACGGCAAAACCCGCATCTGGAATGCGTCGGTATTCCAAGAAGCCGATACTGCCATCGCGGTTATCCAACATGGCATCTATGCCGGAAAATTGCAAGTCGACACGCGTCAATACACTGTCGGCAAAAACATCGGCAAGAAAAATGAGACGTCTCCTCTCGAACAATGCATTCTAGAAACCGAGAAGAAGCGCAAAGATAAAATCGAGAAGGAGAGTTATAGTGTTGTGTTTCCTTCTACCACGGAAGGCGCTGCAGCAACCGAAGAAGAAACAAGAACAAATGGTCCAGCCGAGAAACAAGAACTTAAAAAAATATTCCCGATGTTGGCGAACAAATATGAGCCTACCAGCTCCGCAAAAAAGCGTCAAGGAATCGTGTATCCATGTTATGTGCAGCCTAAATTGGACGGATTGCGATGCGTGGTTTATTTGGGGGCAAATGGTAGACCGGTCTATCAGTCGCGGACGGGAGGAACGTTCACCGTTTTACAGCACTTAGATTCATCTATTCTTGGATTGTTCGAGAGGAGGAAGGAACTGATATTAGACGGCGAACTTTACACCTCTCAAATTCCGTTTGAAGAATTGGCCGGAATCATCAAGAAGAAGACGCTGTCCGAATCCGACCTCTCGAAAATCCGCACCGTCGAATACCACATTTATGATATTGTGGAACCCGACGTCCCTTATCATGACCGGATGATGTCTCTACAGAATATTCTGTTGAATGCCGGGCCGTCTATAGTTCCCGTGGCGACATTCCGTGTTGAAACGGTTGCGGAATTCAAGGAGAAGTTCAGCGAGTTTGTCGAACAGGGCTACGAAGGTATTATGTTGCGGAATGCGACGGGACTATACAAGGAAAACTACCGGAGCAACGATTTGATGAAATACAAGGAGTTCATGGAATCCGAGTATCCGATTGTGGATTATCGAGAGGCGACGGGGCGAGACGAGGGGACTGTTATTTGGGTGTGTTCCACTCCGGACCAACGGCTGTTTAGCGTGAGACCGAGAGGAACAGTGGAAATGCGGCGGAAATGGTTTAAGGAGGGCGAACGTAATGTGGGAAAACAATTGACGGTCATTTATCAGGAATTGTCGGAGATGGGGGTTCCGCGGTTTCCTGTGGGGAAGGCCATCCGGGATGGCTGGTAGAGAGGACTCTCCTCTCGAGGATATTCCACTATCCTCGGGAGGATAGTATTTGCCAAGGGCCCTCTATCCTCGAGAGGATAGTATTTGCCAAGGGCCCTCTATCCTCGAGAGGATATTCGACTTACGAGATTTCCTCCGCTCACTTCGTATTCGCTCCAGAAATCTCTCCAGTGAATCCTCGAAATCTTACCGCTCACTTCGTATTCGCGTCCAGATTTATTCGCAGTATTTACCACAGAATATAAAGACGAATAACCATGAAGGAATAATAAAACAAATGACCGCAATAAATACGATTATGGCCGCACCCACTATTATACATGTCAAGGTTCCGATTGTGGGTCTCGGACTTAGTTTGTTAGGAATATCTTTCTTGTTTGGACTCGGAATAGGGAAGATGGTGAATATGGCGCATCCGAAGCCCCAAATCGGCCGAGGAACCTTGCGCGTTTAAAAACTAAATAAAACCCACATAAACCTCTCCACACAATATTGTGTATCTTCACCCTATTGTGCAACAAATCATGTGGTTCTTCTCAACCATTCTGTTGATTTGCGCCGCAAATGCGTTTTTTACTCGTTCGGTCCAACGTCCCCGCGTCCTCTCCCTCTCGATGTCTCCCCGCCATTATCCCCATTCCCAAAAGTACTACGAAGAGGCTATCAAGAGGCTCAATTCGAAGAACATAACCACCCAGACCAACAGTATATTGAACGGAGGCGGCTATGAACCCGAAAGAAATGACACCATTCATTCGGATGATTTGCCGGAAATCAAAATCATTATCCAGGGTGGGTTTCTCGGGTTCGGTGATGACGAGAATCCCTTCGCTGGAATGCCTTCCCCCGATGATGTCCCCGAAGACGACGACGACGAGGAAATCCGGCGTCGGTTTGGTCGCCGTCTTTTCGGCGGTTCAACGGAGAAGCTAAAGTCGAAGAATTTCGAGGTTATCAAGAATTACGGCGTGAAATTCAGCGACGTGGGCGGCTACGCCGCCATCAAGGAAGAACTCCGTCAATCCATCGACATTCTCCGCAACTACAAAAAATACACGAAATACAATGTCCGTATCCCCAAAGGGCTTATTTTAGAAGGACCCCCGGGCAATGGAAAAACGCTCATCGCGAAAGCCCTTGCTGGCGAATGCAAGTGTGGCTTCATCGCAGTCAGTGGCGCGGATTTCCAAGAAAAATACGTGGGTGTCGGTTCCAGTCGTATTCGCGAGATGTTCGAATTGGCGAAGAAGAATGAACCCTGTATCATTTTCATCGACGAGATTGACGCAGTGGGCCGTCGGCGTTCCGGTGATGGTGAATCCTCCTCTTCCGAGCGCGACAACACACTCAATGCGCTTCTAGTTGAATTGGACGGATTCAAGAACAACACGGGTGTTTTCCTGGTCGGCGCAACCAACCGCATCGACCTTCTCGATTCGGCGTTAACGCGTCCCGGACGCATCGACAAGAAAATATTCGTCGGCATTCCCGACGCCGCCACACGCAAATCTGTGTTGCGAATCCATATCCGAGGCAAACCCCACGATTCCTCGGTCTATTCGGAGGATTTAGTAGAGGCGACGGACGGACTTTCTTGCGCCCAAATCGAGAATCTGTTGAATGAGGCGATGTTGTTCGCGTTAAGAGATGAACGCACCGAATTCACCCGGAGTGATGTGGAATACATACTCAACAAAATCATTGCGGGCTGGCAACCCTCCGAGCACGAATTCTCCGAAGACATGATTGAGAGGATAACCGTCCATGAAATGGGTCATGCCCTCCTGGGATTCTTCTCCAAACACCATTCCCGGCTTCTAAAGGTCGTGTTGAATCTGTCTTCTCCGAAAACGCCGGGATACACGGTATTCGAGAGGTCGCCGTCCAGTATTTATTTGAAGGAGGCGCTTTTCGAACACTTGATTATTCTGTTGGCAGGGCGCATTGCAGAGGAAGTTATCTACAATGTGTCCATAACCACGGGCGCCATCAACGATTTCGAGGAGGCACTCAAATTGGCCGAGCGTATGATTGTGTATTATGGAATGGGAGGCAGTGTGTTGTACCCCAGCACGAGCGAAAAATACAAGGAAATCATCGACAATGAAGTCAGCGAGCTTATCAACAATGCCTATTTAGTAGGGAAGATTGTGTTGGAGAATTGTCGAGAAGTCATCGAGGATACTTCGGCCCGACTGAGACGCAATAAGTTGTTAAAAGCCGACGAATTGACCGAAATCATACAAGACAAATATCCAGGTCTGTTGCAACTCAAAGATATATTTTAGACTGTTGCAACTCAAAGTTTTAGACCGGGAGAGAGAACTGTTTCATACGATAATATCATCATCGCATGAAAGAAAAGTGTTCAAGTAAAACACCGTTGTAGAATGGCCATGCGCATATAAAGCCCGTTTTCCACTTGTCTGAAATAGGCCGCACGAGGGTCCGCGTCCACCTCTACAGAAATCTCCTTCAAACGCGGCAAAGGATGCATAACAATCATCTTCTGTTTCGCCAGCGTCATCAATTCGGGTGTTAAGGTGTACCGGTCAATATGAGCCATGGTCGCATCATATTCCTCCACAGATTCAAATCGCTCCTTCTGAATCCGCGTCATATAAAGCACATCCGAGTAAAAACAAATCGCGTCTCTCAAACGCATGGCATTCATGCTAATACATTCACGGTTCTGCATGATTTGAACCTGATTTACAATGTCGTCGGGCAGTTCCAGACTCGGCGGCGAAATACACACGAAATTCATCTTCGGGAACTGCGAGAGCATCAAAATGAGCGAATGTATGGTTCGACTGTTCTTTAAGTCGCCTACAAATGTTATATTTAAGTAATCTCGGTCGAAAGATGGTAGGTCTACACGTAATTCGCGGTGAATCGTATAAATATCGAGAAGTGCTTGTGTGGGGTGTTCGCCGTTGCCATCTCCCGCGTTCAAAACGGGGACCCTTGAAACCGAGGCGGCCCTTGCCGCCGACCCTTTGTCCGGATGCCGCAACACAATCGCATCGCCATAGCATGCCACGGTGCGAATCGTGTCCTCTAGGGATTCGCCCTTTTCCGCACTCGACGCCTTGTCGTTAAGAGAAATGACGTTGCATCCCAGTCGGTGCGACGCCGCTTGAAAAGAACACGAAGTACGTGTAGAGGGTTCGTAAAAAAGGTGGACGACGGTTTTGTCGGGGAACCGTTGTCGGGGGCCGTTTTCCCGGATTTCTTCCGCCTCCCGGACAAGCGACATAATACTTTCCGGGTCTTTAAATTGGTCCGCACTCAAAATGTGTTGCATCAGTTTGTCTTCTGGCTACTACAGTCCATCTATTCTTTATGTTTATGTAGGTTGTCTCTCTTTCTCTTTTCGCAATATGTCTCGTATTTTGCCGGGAATGAGTCCGGGTTCCAAGTCGGCAAGTGTCCTCTCGAATTCTTCAGCGATGCCCATGAATGCATTCTCTAGAGAACAGAATGCGTCGGTTGTTTCGGCCAGCATATCCTCCGGAACGTATTGTAGGCATCTGACCAAGAGCCGGGGGTCCAATTGCGCCCGAATCTTGGTGTCGCGCATTCTCCACAGCCTGGCTTTTAAAATGCGGCCATACTTGACAGTGTAATACAGTGCGCGGAATGATTGCAGTTTCCGGACATTGGCCAAATTCGCCCACCT
>Ga0078894_10001676_pt1 | contig 16566 bp, 12 predicted proteins | sample LauGreSu1BDMLBSD_2_FD_67506 | JGI IMG/M metagenome (GOLD analysis project Ga0078894, IMG submission 67506) | Freshwater lake microbial communities from Lake Michigan, USA - Su13.BD.MLB.SD (version 4) (version 4) | ecosystem: Environmental > Aquatic > Freshwater > Lake | place: Lake Michigan... | reverse complement strand
CCCACCCCGCCCTGCTGCTGCTCATTCCGGTCCTGATCGCACTGATCCTCGGAACCCGAATTCTCCAGGCACGGCGCGACCGGCGTCGGATCGCAGACTTCTCAGGTTCCACCGATCGGCCGTGGTCGGCTCCGGGTTGGGTGCCGTGGCGTCAACGGGTTGACTATGTGATGGTCATGGCTGTGGCCATCCTGCTGCCGTTGGCACTGGCCCGTCCCTTGGCCTTCCGCATGAACGAGCAGTCGGAACTGCGCGGCGTGCCCTACATGATCGCGCTCGATCTGTCCCGATCCATGCTGGCAACGGACGTCCGCCCCAACCGTTGGTTTGCTGCCACCAACGCATTGTCCCGTTTTCTCGATTCCGGCCGAGCCGACCGGGTGGGGCTGATCACCTTCAGCGGAGTCGCCTACCTCAATGCTCCGCTCAGCTTCGATACCCGAGCCATCCAAGCGATGTTGCGCTATGCCTCGCCTTACACGGTGGAAATGGACGGTGAAACCGCAGGATCCAACCTGGGTTCGGCCATTGAGCGGGCTGGACGGTATTTCCAGACCAACAACATCCAACCCCGAGTGGTTATTCTGGTCACCGACGGCGAGGATTCGGGCGAGCAGTTGCTGGAATTCACCCGACGTTGGGCCCGACAGGGCGTCAAGGTTTGCGCCGTTGGAGTCGGGACTCGAGGTGGTTCCAAGGTTCCACGGATCCAGTGGGGTGGCGTGGCCAAGAACAACTCCGGCCAGGAAGTTGTCTCCCGACTCAACGAAGCCAACCTCAAACGCATCACAGCATTGACCGGAGGCCGTTACGTCCCGCTGGGAGATCAAGGAGAAGGGTTCACCACCCTCCGCCAGGAATTTCTCGCCCCACTGGCCGAGAGTGCGGCTCGGGAAGACACCAAGAATTACATCGAGGCTTATCCGGTTCCGCTATCCTTGGCCATCGCTGCGCTGGTCACCCAACTCCTGATTGGAGCCCGCCGCCACCAGCGTCCCCGCAGCCTGTCGGCCATTCGAACCACACCGCCTCCCGTCGTCCCATGATCAACCTCCCAAGACGACCCACACTCCAACAGCGCCCCCCATTGGGGAGCCTGTCCCTCATCCCGGCTCAGCCCCGGAAATCCCGGAGCCTGTCCCTAGTTTCACTCTTTCGGAGCCTGTCCCTAGTCCTTGTTGTTCTGGCCGCAGTCTTGGCTGTTACAACGGTCGTTACAGGGTCGGCTCTCGCCGAAAATGGCCCACTCAAGATCGCGCTATTTCAACAACAACTGACCAACGGTGCGCCTCAGGTCGTTGCCGACGCCCTAGCTCTGGAGGCCGAACAAAACCCAACAAGCCCCCATATCCAATACAACGCTGGTGTTGCCGCCTATGCAGCCCACCGCTGGGAAGACGCCTTGGTGGCATTCGACCGGGTGGAAACCCTCGGCCATCGAGGTTTGGCTCAGTTGGCGCGTTTCCAACGCGGCAACGCAGAATATCAATTGGGGGTCGAATCCAAGGCTGCCAACCTGGACGAAACGGTCTCCCGATGGCGGGCTGCTTTGGAGGCGTATCAAACCATCCTCAAAGAACAGCCCAACGACCTTCGCTCCACTGAGAACGACGCGTTCGTCCGGGGTAAACTCTTGGATCTACTCCTCGAAGAGGCCCGCAAGGCTGCCGATCAGGCCAATCAACCCGCCAAGACACCCGCGCAGCGAATTCCAGACCTTCGCAATGCACACGAAAAATACTCTGATGCGCACCAACTAAGCCCGAATCATTCAGAGGCTCAAAAAGGTGAGGCTGAAACCAAAGATCGCCTCGCTGAGGCGCTCAAACAGGAAGGTCTACGAAATGTTCAGCATCCTTTATCGTTGAAGTCTAGTCGTAGAGAACCACGCCTTCCGGAGGTGGACGCCTCGAAGCTGGAGCAAGGCATCTCACAACTGGAAGAAAGTCAGCAACTGCGTCCCGGTGATCCCCAGGTCGACGAAGCGCTCAAGAAAGCCAAGGACCGCTTGGCAGATGCCAAGGTCAAACAGGCGGAGACCTTTTTGGCGCTTGAAGAGCAAATCCCCATCACCAAAGAAAAATTGGCCCTCCTGAGAATGGCGCGCGAACAGATCGATCATGCTTTGGAGCAATCGCCTCAACATCAGGAGGCCCAACGCACCGGTGAAGAAATCGATCGCCGCATGGCTCAAGTGCATGAAGACGAGGGAGACTTCCAAGAACAGCAAGCGGCCTTTTCCCAACCGGAGCAGCAGGCCATGCAATTGAGTCAAGCGCTCGACCATTTTCAGCAGGCCTCTGAACTTCGACCCAACCAACCGCAGTTGCAGGCCAAACAGGAAAAGGCCCAACAGAAATTGGCTCAAACCCTCGATAAACTGGCCGACAAGCTCATGCAATCGCCCGCGGGACAAGAACCCACGGAAGCCAAAGCAGCCCGCCTAGAAGGTGCTGAGCAGGCGCTCAATGAACTGCAAGCCATCCAACCCAGCGACCGCACCTCTCAACGGGCTGAGCAAGTCGGCAAAGAGCTCGATGGGTTACGCCAAATGCTCGCAGACAAAAGCAAGGAACCCTCGGAAAGCCCCGGCCAAGGTGATCCAAAAAACGGAGCCCAACCCATACCGGCTCCGCCTCAGTGGATGACCCCTCCCCTGGACGGACCGCCACGCATCAACCAACCCGGCAACAAGGGACAGGCTCCCAAAAGCGCCGGCCGGAATATTCGCGACTACTGACACACGGTCGGAAACTCACCCCTCAGCCGACCTCAGCCAACCTATCGTCATCGAGAGGAGCCTGTCCCTCCCCTCCTCTCCTTTCATCCCCCCTTTCCTGAACTCTATCCGATCCTGCAGCCTTCTGTTTCAAGAAGAAGCCTGTCCCCAACTTGGCCCACGCTCGTCATAGCCTGTCCCTTCGCCTCTTCATTCGAGCTGAGAATTGGAGAGCGAAAAACAGATAATAACGATATCGAAAGCTATTTGGATAGACTTGAAGCGGTGTTCGGCAGCTTAAAATCAACAAACTGCCAACACCGTCTCTTCCCCGGTACGTCGTTTTAGCAAATCAAAGGGGCACGAGAACCCGCAGAGGAACTTCAGCCCACAGGTGGGGTGTAACGACACAATCCAACCGCTGCGGTGATTCAAACCAGACAATCCACCATCCCCGGAAGACGCTGGGCGGTCTTTTCCAGAGATTTGAGAACTTTACGGCGACTGGCCTCGCTTCCTTCTGGGAAGAGCAGGTTCCAGCCTGATGCGTTCATCCAGTCTTGGGGGGAACGCAATGGGGGATCACCGGGATGCCCTAGACCAATGGAAAGAGCAAACTGGTCGGCAATCTGGACCGCTCCAGCCAAGCGCGCATCACGGGTTGTTCCAGACGGAGTATGATGGTAGCGGGTCGTGAACTCCAACGACTCACCCAATTGCTGAGCCTTGAGGTACATGGCCCCCAGATGAGCGTGATCACATCCAACACTGTCCAACTCGATGAGCCGAACCGGGAGCGAAGAAGTCTTCAGTTGGTCTAAAATGCTGGCATGGTGTTCGGGAAAGACCGTGGCGAAGACAATCCAACCCACATCATGAACCAAACCCGCTACATAATCCAAATCTTCACCCGAATCTGGGGTCGCCATCATGAGATCCTTGGTGACCATCGCCACCGCGATACTGTGTTTCCATAGATTCCGCCACAGCGTTTCGGCCGCTCCCCGCTGGGATCCGGTGATCCGTTTGAAGTCATCAATGACCGGGGTCATGGTGGCCAATTCCCTCACCTGCCGAACCCCGACATAGAAAACAGCCTCTTCCAAGCTCGTCACTTGTTGCCCCAAACCGTAGTGGACTGAGTTTACGAGCTTGAGAAGACGTGACGTGAGGCCCGGATCGCGTCGGATGACCTCAGAAATCTGTCCAGCATACCGCTGTTCAGCAGCCAGCAACTCGCGCAGCGCCCCTTGGATGCTCTTGAGAGAGGGGATAGGCGGGCACGACTGAAGACGACGGTTGATCTCCGCCAGCGACAGTGCCTTCGGGGAAGCCCCCGCAGTTACCGTGGAATTCACGGACATTGTGAGCTCTATCGGCAGAAAGGGAGTTCTCCTGAAAGGCTTTGTTGGATAACCCGTCATCCCTCCAAAAACCCTTCAAGCAATCCGCCCTCAAGTTCTGAAACCAAAATGCCGATCCTACTACGACGATGTGTGTTCCAATCCATTCCGCTGACCGAAGCCCACGACGGGCAGGCGCGCCTGGAGGAACCGCTACAAAGCCCATTAAAAGGCTCGCCGCTCAGCCTGCCGATCCCTCGAGGATGGAAGGTTCATCGCGCCCACCTGCACTGCTGACCTCTCAATTTCAATGAAACCGAAGATTCTGACTGTCGATGACAGCAAGACAATCCGCCTGATTGTCACCAAGGCGCTGAAACCCTTCGATGTGGACGTTCTTGAAGCCTCCAACGGCGTCGAGGGTGTCGCAGTGGCCATGCGCGAAAAGCCCGACCTGATCCTTCTGGACCTGACAATGCCCATCATGGACGGCTCAGAGTGTCTGGCGAAGCTCAAGTCCCACGCCGACCTGAAGAATATCCCGGTGATCATGCTCACGGCCGAATCTGGTCGGGACAACGTCACCAAGATCGCCAAAATGGGTGTTCGCGACTACCTCGTGAAGCCCTTCAAAGAGGACATGCTCGTTGAGCGTGCAGGGCGCATCATCGAACTGAAGGCCAAAGGCGGCGGGGTCAAAAAGGTCAAACGTTACGATGACCCCCTCAATATTTTGGTCGTCGATGACAAGCCAGCCATCATCGATCAAATCAAGGCGGCCGTCTCCGATACTCCATGGCAAGTTCATGGGCGCACCCAGACCGGCGAAGCCCTTGATTACTGTTCCCAAAACGTTCCCGACGCCATTTTGGTCAGCCTTTCGCTTCCCGATGGAGCCGGATTTACTCTTTTCCAGATGTTTCGGGCCAGCACCCGAACCAAGAGCGCACCGATTTTCGGTCTCTCCGTCAAAACAGCCACCGAAGACCAGGCCCGGGCCACACAGGTGGGCTTCATGGGTGTGATCACCAAGCCTTTGGATCCGGACGATCTGAAAACCAAGGTTTGTCGATCCCTCAGCCTCGATACTTCCTACAAATACTTCCAGCAACGCGATGGTGTTCTGGCGGTCATCCTGCCCCCCAACCTCACTCCCAACATTGCCAACGAGATCTCCGGGCAAATGCGCAACAAGGTCTCCGAAGCGGTTGATTCTGGCTTGGGCAAGATGATCATCGATATGAGCCAGGTCCGAACCCCAGACATCAACCTAGTAAAGCTGGGGATCACCACCATCCAAATGTGCAATGACTTGTCCCTCCAACAACGCTTGGTGGGTTCATCAACGGTTCAAGCCGAGTGTCGGAACTACGAAGAAACCAAAGATTGGGTCTTTGTGACTTCGTACGAAGACGCCATCCGAGATCTCAGTCGCAAGTAACAACAGTGACTCCAGAACCTCGAAAAGAGGTGTTCAGGAAAACAACCGATTCACAAGGACGTGATGAAACGTGTTCACATGATAGTGGGAGGAGCCATCTTTATGGTTCCGGCACTCGCGGCGCCAAATGCCTACCTGACTCGGGTGGGTCCAAAGCCGCTGAATTTCAGCGCTCCAACGCGTCCGCTGGAAGAGGTTGTGGCCAAACTACCCCCGCTGGCCAACGGCCTTCCTGAGAAACCCGCTCCCGAATCGGACCCAAAACCTGAGCAAACGCTCGTTGAACCTGGACCTCTCGGCCCGGTATTCCCCGAGACCGAGCCCTCCGAAATCCTCCGACTCCCTGATAATTGGCCAACCACCTCTCAGGGAACAGCGACTACGGGAGAAACCCCTCCGAACACGCTTCCGTCCTCAAAAGGAGGAACCTCACCCGGCCAGAACCAGATCTCACTGAGCCCGGAAAATCTCATCCGGTTCTTCACAAGGTCCGGTTCCCAGCCAAACTCGGGGCAAACCAACTCCGGTCAACAAAGCACCAGCATCGCCATCCCGGTCCCTTTCATTCCTGGCAACCCCTCCACCCCCACCTCTAGCCGCGTTGAATTCCGGCAGGAATGACCCATGCAGCTACTTCTCTTAATCAACCGATGGGGTCGACGCTGGATAGCCTGGATGGTGATGGGGGCAGGAATCTTGGTTGCGGAGGTGGCCACTTCCACCGCAAGCCCGACAAACCGCAAAGCCTCCCCTAGCCAGAGACCGGTTCCCAATGTTCAGGCCACCAATGCCGTGCGCGTCACGGATGAGCTTGCCGATTCGTTGGAGCAGAGGTTTCGATTACCACCAAAGGAACAAGGAGCTTCTTTCGAATCTGACAACGTGCTCAGGCGCCAGGTCAAAAAAATCGTGGTCGATGAGACCAAGGTCTGGCGCGACATGATGGAAGGGGCCACCAACAACTATGCCCGCAGCATTAAGGCGGCGGACAAGCACACGGCCGAAAGTTTGTTGGTAAGCATTGTCGAAAACCCGGATTCCCCCACTGAGATCAAGCGAGAGTGCATGAAACACCTCGCCCAAATCGCTTTAGACGGACGGTTTTATAGTAGGGCCCAACAAATCTACTCCCAATTGGTCAGCAGATTTCCCCTGGATCCAGACACCCCGGCCGTACTGTACCGGCAGGGAATTCTCTACCGGCAAATTGGCGCCACGGAATTGGCTTTGTCCAAATTCCACGCCGTGATGTCGACGGTCATCAGCCTTCAAGAAAAGGACCTCTCCGCTTACAAATCTCTGGTTCTTTTGGCTCAGACCGAAATCGCGGACACCTTTTTCATGGCTGGCCAGTTTGGTCGTGCTGCGGATTATTTTAGGAGGGTCCTTAAGCTTGCGGACACCAATCTGAACGAATCTCTGGTGCGGTTGAAACTGGTCAAAGCTGTTTTCGAATTACAGGACTGGAAAGGAGTGGTCGTCGAAGGTCAGCTATCCCTCGATAAAGTACCCCAATCACCGTACACTGCCGAGGTTCGCTTCCTGATCTCTGAGGCTTACAAGAAGCTGGGCATGCAAAACGAGGCACTCCAACAAACCATGGAACTCCTCAATACCGAGCAGGAGCGATCCAACACAGATCCCGAAAATTGGGCCTATTGGCAAAAGCGCACGGGCAACAAGTTGGCAAACGAACTCTACCAACAAGGAGACTATGTCAATGCACTGCTCATCTATGAGGCGCTCGACAAACTTCCCGGAAACGATGAATGGCATTCTCAGGCGCTGTACCAAATCGGGTTGATGTACGAACGTTTGTTTCAGCCGGATCGCGCTTCGGCAGCCTACAACAAGGTCCTATCCTTATCAACCAACTCGGTGCCTCCCGCTTTGGCTACTGCGGGTTCGACCAATACCGCAGCCATGGTGTCCGGTGGCGTTTCCGCTGGCGGCGCTACCAACGGACCCAACACCACCCAATCAGGAACGATGACCAAAACCAATGGACCGACTCAGGCTCAGCCCGCGATCACACCTCCCGGGCTGAAGTTGATTCGTGAAATGGCTCAATGGCGTCTCAACAACCTGCGCTGGGATCAAAATGTCCATCAGGAGATGCAAAAACTCTTCGTGCCCAACGCAGCCTCCACCAACAGCAGCGTCTCCAGCTTGAAGAGCTCGACCCCATGAACTCGGAGTCCCAGATGTTGGTGGATCTCCGCTCTCAACTAGCCATCAACACGGATCTACTGGGCCACCTAGAGCGAGAGTCCCAACACCTTCGTCAAGTGGATGCGCCGCAATCCTCTGCGGCGTCGGAAGCCCGAAAACAAGCACTACCCAAGCTTGATGCGGCTCTGCAACGGATACGTCAGCACCGCAACTTTTGGCTTTCACTGAGTCCGGAAGTACGCTCAACCAAGCATGAAATCCGGGAGCTTCTGCGCCAGAATCAGGACCTTATCATGCGATTGATCATTCTGGACCGGGAAAACGAACAATTACTCCTGAGGCGAGGACTCATTCCTCCAAAGCACCTACCGCCGGCCCAACGTCAACGTCCCCATTACGTCGCGGACATGTACCGGCGAAATCACTCCACCGGCAATCCTGCCGGAACAAAGCCGGACGAAGATCGCTGACCTGTTGTCTTTTGCGGAGTTGGCTTTATTTGACCGTAACTGATAGCCCACCGGGAAGCATCGCGGGGTATCGCGGTCAGGAATTAAATTCCAAACCCGCTCGAAACCACCCGTGTTTCCAGCAGTGAAGATTGCCCAGTTGGCGGAACCCTATACCCTCCCTGTCGACATGATCCGACCGACAGCGTGGTTGATGCTGGCAACGTGGGTAAGTTTACTTTCCGCGGCAGAGCGGCAGTTCGATTTTTCCTCAACGCGGCCCGGAGCCCTTCCCGACGGATGGAAAGCTGAACTCGCTGGCTCAGGAAAACCCGGCGATTGGCGGGTACTTGAAGAAGATATCCCTCCAGTGCTGCCACCTCTATCTCCGCAGGCTCCCAAGTTGTCTCGGAAATCCGTGTTGGCGCAAACAGCTCCCAGCAATGAAGACGAGCGCTTTCCACTGCTGATCAACAACTCGGAACGTTACGGAGACTTCACGTTTTCAACGCGCTTTCAGATCACCGGAGGTTCATTGGAACAAATCGCGGGCTTGGTGTTCCGGCATCAGGATTCGAAGAACTTCTACGTCGTCCGCGCAAGCGCGTTGGGCAGCAACCTTCGGTTCTACAAGTTTGTTGACGGAGAGCGTTCAGCCCCGATTGGGCCTTCGATTTCATTCCAGAAAGGGAAATGGTATGAGCTTTCCGTTCGGGCTGAAGGAAATCAGATCGAAGTGCTTCTCAACGGGACCAACGCATTCCCAACTCTGACTGACAACACATTCAATGCTGGTCATGTCGGCTTCATCACAAAATCAGACACGACGGCGCTCTTTGCGGATGTCAGCATCCGTTACCGTCCGCTGGAAACGCTGGCAGCAACCCTGGTCCGGCAGGCATTGGAACAGCAGCCTCGACTGCTGAACCTGCGACTGTATGGCGTTTCCGGCAACCAGAAGGAACTAAAGTGCCTGGCAGCGAAAAATTCCAGGGATCTCGGGGGGGCAGCGAGTGAGACCGTCAAAAAGGTTTACCAAGAAAATCAGACCTATTTTGGCAAGACAACGGAAGCTGCAGTCGTCACGGCCCCCCTGCATGATCGCAACGGAGATGTTGTTGGGGTCATGGAATTCCACCTGAAGCCCTTTGCTGGGCAGATTGAATCGACCACCGTCGCAAGGATCCTCCCCACCGTCCGCAGGCTTGAAACCGGCATCACGGGATCCAAAGCCCTCGCCGAATAGCCATCCCTTCATCCAGACCAGATCGTCCAAAGCAACAACCAACAATTCATCAAAAAAGGGACAGGCTCATCAAAAAAGGGGACAGGCTCTTTTTTTGAAAGAACCGGCCCGTAAGCATCGAATCATGAGGCAGACTCTTCATGAGAACTCGACGCCTCAAGGCCCATCCAGATGCCTCCAGCGGTTTCTACCACTGCATGTCTCGCGTGGTGGACCGGCAACTCATCTTCGGTGATGTCGAGAAGGACCACTTTGCGCGTCTCATGCGCCAATACGCCCATTTCTGCGGCCTTCAAATCATCACATTTTGCCTCATGGGCAACCACTTCCACCTCCTCATCGAGGTTCCAAAACGCCCAGATTCACCTCCCGCCGACTCCGTCTTACTGGACAGAATCCGTGCCATTTACCCGCAGTCGTTTGTCCATCAAATCCGCAACCAACTCGCCAACCCCTCGCTGCACACGGCTCAAAAAGACATCCTACGCCAGCAGTTCTGGAAACGCATGGGCGATCTCAGTCAGTACTTCAAGGAACTCAAGCAACGCTTCAGCCAGTGGCACAATCTTCGCCATGGCAGGCGGGGTACCCTCTGGGAGGAACGTTTCAAAAGCGTCCTAATCGGAGCCGACGGCTCGGCACTAACCACCGTCGCGGCCTATATCGACTTGAATCCTGTCCGAGCAGGCCTGGTCACCAACCCTTCGCTCTACCGCTGGAGCGGCTACGGACAAGCCATGGCAGGCCGGCCTGAGGCTTTGGCAGGTTATCAGTCCCTGACCGCTATTCGCGAGGGCTCAAGCCTCAAACCAGCCCAGGCTCTCAAACACTACCGCGCTGGTCTCTTCGATTATGCTGAACGTCGAGGAGTCTTCCCGCCGGCTCAGGCATGTATCAAACCAGACATAAAACGAAGGAGTCCCCAAACACTCCACCCATGGCAACAGCACGGCGATTTCGGCCTCATCGGTCAACTGTTGCACCGTATCCGGTATTTCAGTGACGGCGCTGTAATCGGTTCCAAGAACTTTGTGGAATCCATGGCCCTCTATCATCAAAATTGGCTCCAAAAAAAACGCCAACCGTCCGCACACCCGCTATCCCAGTTAAAAAACTCAACCCTCTTCAGCCTCAGGCCCTTGCGAAACAGGGCGATTGGTTAGAAAGACGCAGAGATCTTAAGCCAGTTTTTGTTTCCCTGTGTTTTTCCGCAAAGCTCACATTGGATTACCCGAAGGTTTGCAAGTCGCCCCATAGCAAGCCGGCTTCCAACCTAATTTCTCTAGCTGCAGTTACCAAATTCAGCAACTCGGAGAAACCCACCGCGCTCTAAGCTCACCTCGGAACCGGTATTTCACTTCGGATGGGTGGGATCAGCAAACCGAAGTTAGCATCATCACAGGACAGCCTGTCCCTTTTTAAAAACCAATCGATTTGCGGCAGCCAATTCATCGCAACGATCGAGTCGAGCCTGTCCCTCTCTTTCCGTTTTCATCCTTTTTTAAAACGCGCCGCAACATGTGGGAAATCCGCTTCCTTGGTGGACAGGGTGCTGATTGACTCGCCAGACGGATGAAGGTTCTTGTTGTCGGTTCGGGTGGTCGTGAACACGCACTGGTCTGGAAACTCGCAAGCTCGCCGCATGTGACGGAGTTGGCGTGCGCACCTGGGAACGCGGGGACGTCGGGGGTTTTTCTTCGCTCCGGCAATCTGGCGACCAATGTGCCGATCGCTGCAGATTCCCTGGAAGCCCTGCGCGACTATGCGGTTCATCACCGCATCGATCTGACGGTCGTTGGCCCGGACAACCCCCTCGCTCTCGGTATCGTCGACCTCTTTCAGGCGGCTGGCCTGCGAATCTGGGGACCCAATCGCCGCGCAGCCCAGTTCGAGTATTCTAAGGCGTTTTCACAGGACTTCATGCTGCGCCATCAGATCCCAACCGCTCGATCTGGCGTTTTCACCGACGCTGTGGCTGCACGACGTTTTGTTGCAGAACTCGAGGGGCGCTGTGCGGTCAAAGCTGATGGTCTCGCCCTGGGCAAAGGTGTGCTGCTGACCCATTCGATCTCCGAAGCTGAAAAGACCGTCGATGACATGCTGCTCCGAGGATCCTTTGGGCAAGCAGGCTCACGGATCGTCATTCAGGAGCTCTTGGAGGGGATTGAAATATCCCTCCACGCACTGTGCGACGGAAAGACCGCCCACCTTTTTCCAACAGCCCAAGACCACAAGCGCATTTCGGATGGCGACCAGGGTCTCAATACCGGCGGAATGGGTGCTTATTCCCCTGCACCGTTTCTTGATGGTACCACCTTGAATCAGGTCGGACGCGCGATCCTAGATCCTTGGCTTGCTGGCTGCGCCTCCGAGGGTATTGATTTCAGAGGCCTCCTTTACCCCGGAGTGATGCTGACAGCGAACGGCCCCAAGGTATTGGAATTCAACGCAAGATTCGGAGACCCCGAAACTCAGGCTTATTTACCACGCTTGGAAAACGATCTGGTCGAAATCCTCTCCGCCAGCATCGACGGAACATTGGACCAAACGCCGCTTCGATGGTCTCCAATGGCCTGTCTCTGTGTCGTCATCGCCAGTGAAGGCTACCCTGGATCCAGCCCGAAAGGACGTCCGATCCACGGTCTGAAGGACCTGTTAAATCAACCTCAACTTCAGGTTTTCCACGCTGGAACGACCTGTAAAGACGGCGAAGTGGTCACAGCCGGCGGACGGGTACTCGGAGTGACCGCCTGGGCGCCTACCTTACAAAAAGCCCAAGAGGCTGCGTACAAGGCCTGTGACAAGATCTGCTTCGATGGAATGCAGTTTCGGCGCGATATCGGAGCCAAAGGCCTGCGCTACTGATCGCCTCACACCCTGTTAAACACAGCAACACAACACAGCCTGTCCCTCTCGTCTTCGACCACTCGCTTAAATCACTTCAACCATCGGAGCCTGACCCTCAATTGGTCCCAATTGGTCCTTAAGATTTTGGCGGTGCCTTCCGATCAACCGTTGTCACTTCCGAGGCGTATGGCTGGGGCTTAAGCGCAGGAGAGATGACGCTCGGAGGCCAAATGCCCAATATCTTCGAAGAAGCTCATCTTTCAGACAATGCCAAGGTGACCGGAGACGCGTTGGTCTTTGGACATTCCCGCATCTACGGCAATGCCCGGATCTATGGAGATGCCCAGGTCTACGAGGATTCCCACGTTTCCGGAAACGCTTTGGTTTACGCAAATGGTCGAGTCTACGGCACTTCCCGGATCTGCGGCGAAGCACAGGTGGCTGGTCAGTCTCGGGTCTACGGAGATGCTCGAGTTTCCGGCAATGCTTTCATCCACGGTCAGGCACATATTCTTGGCTCCGCCCGGGTGAGCGGATCCGCACAAATCCTCGATGCTGCTCAAATTTCAGGCGATGCCTCGGTTTCAGGAAATGTCCGAATTTATGGAAACGCCCGCATCTCAGGGGATGCCAGGGTCTATGGCGATGTCCAAATCCTGGGCCAAGCGCTCATTGAAAGCAGCCAACACTGGTTTTCCCTCACCCAGGGCGGTGAGACCATGAGCATCTACCGCTCCACACGCCCGGGCGGTTTCGAGATCAACATCGAAGGTCAGGAGGTAACCATAGAACTCCTCGACGAAGACTTGGGACGATTCGTTCAGCGCACCATCGAGGCCAACTTCGATTTGGCGAAAAAGAAGGGTGCTCAGATATCAGCACTCAGACGCTGAGAGCCCCAGCGCCCAGCATCCGAATCGGGCCCCGCCCCGCCTTTGGATCAGTATCCCTCGAAAGCCAAGATTCACGGAGACTCCGATGTCACCGCAACCAACGACACAGAACCGGATCGAGCCTTTTCCTCCAATTCTTCCCGATCAATCAGCAAGGTTGTTCCCGCTTCAAACGCCAGAACACGGACTCCGTTTTGGGAGCAAATCTCCACGGTTCGCGGCCCGACACAAGGGATGTCGAATCTCAGGTCATGCCCAACTCGGGCCAATTTGACCGCCACCGCGTTCCCGGTTTTGCCCGCCAATTTGCCGCCGCGTTCCAAACAGGTGTCCGTACCCTCAAACCCCTCGACAGCCAAGGTGGTCCCCTCCTTGACCACCACCGTCTGACCAATCTCCAGGCGGGCGATTTCTTTCGCGATTCCAAAGCCAAATCGAATGTCAGCCAAAGCCTTCGACGGCAAACTGGCCCCAGCCACGTAGCCAAGGCCCGGCATCCAAGCCGAAAGCCACGGAACCGCGGGAACCAACTCGACCCCGTCCTTGGACAATTCCTCGCCGATAGCTCCGAAAAGGGTGTGAGCGTTCTTCTCTTTGAGCCGCAACAACAAGCTCATGGCCCGAAGATCCGGCCGGACATCGAACAGGTTCCGAGGTGCAATCTGCCCCAACATCACGCACTGACGGACACCCTGCGAAGTAAAGGCTCGGATCATCCGGGACAACTGCCCCACCTTGACCCATTCCAATGAGGAAACTTCATCCGCCAAGGCTGGATCGGTTTCCCCTTCAAAACCCACTGCTACCACCGTCTCACCGCGGCGGCGAGCCTCACGGGCAAACAGGAACGGGAGGGATTTGCTTCCGGCAATCAGGCCAATCACGTCGTTATTTTGCTCAAAAACATTTCCCGAGGAAAGAAACGCCTCATGAACCCCTGAGCCTCACAGACCAAACCATCCTCGATCGGCTGAGGCAGCCAGCCAACCTTCCAGCCTGTCCCAGATGAACACTAGCCTGTCCCTATGGAAAGCCTCGAAGACTCGGCCAATCCGGAACTACACCGCTAAATCCGCCGCGCCGGCTAAGCAAACGCTCGTCGAAGCTTGCGAAAACTCTTTGGAACAGCGGTCTCGGACGGCTCCTTGCCCTCCATCTCCAGAGAAACCCAACCTTGGAAACCAGCCGCTCGAAGGATGCCTGCGATCCGGCGGTAATCGAGATCCAGAGTGTACCACTCACCACCACCGGGATAGTCCTTGGCCTGGACCATCACCGTTCGGGAGGCGATCCGACGCAGGCGGTCATAGGGGTTCTCGAGAAAATTCCCGGTGTCCATGAGCAGCCCGAAGTAGGGCGAATCGATCGCCGCGGCGATCTTCAGCATTCCCTCCACGGTCCGGGTCAATCCCCAGTGATTTTCCACCGCAAGAGTCACCCCGGCCGCAGCCGCATGGGGCAGACATTCCTTGAGGCACTCGATGCACCACTGGAATCCCTGCTCTTCGGTGTACCCGGGCAGCACCGGCTCTTCCCCGCGCGCCTTCATCAGGTCGTCGAAGGATGCAATGGTGTTCCAACGCCCCGAGTTGATACGAACACAGGAAACCCCCAAAGCGGCGGCGATTTCGATGCACTTGATCGTGTGCTCCACCTGCTTGCGTCGAACCGACACATCGGGATCGACAAAATCCTGATGGATGGACAGGCAGACCAACGAGATGCCGTGGCGAAATGCATGGCGCTTGAGATCCGCAAAATACGCCCGGTGATCCGGAGTGAGTGGCTCCTTTTCAGGGATGTCCATCTGGCGGTGCAAGATATCAACCCCTTCAGCCCCCAAGGCAGCGGCCCGCTCAATGACCTGATGGAGGGTCACTTTGGGGTCTCGAAAATGCCAATAGGAGTAGGAGGCAATGGCCAACCGGATGCGAGGAGCCAGCGGCACCTCGGAAGCTCCATGAACCGAGGTCTGAATGGCCGTTGTTCCAGCGACGGCAGCGGCGATAGAACCGGTGGATCCCAAAAATCCACGCCGGGAAAGCGGAACAGAGGACGCGTTCATCGGAACGACGTTGCCGAGCCTGTCCCCGGAGGGCAACCGGCAATGATTCGTTCACGGTGTCGCTAACGCTTTACCCAGAGCAGAGAGCTTCTCGGGTTACAACGCCAGACCCAGAACTCTGCGCTACTCCTTGAGTTGCCGCTTGGCCTTGCGGGCCTCCGCCTTCTCGTTGTTCTCGAATTCCTTCTCGGCCACGCGAACGCCCGGCAACCGCTGGCGTTCCTGATCGGCCACCTCGCCTGCGTCCGTCGGTGTCGCCAGAATGCTGGGTCGGATGAGGATCATCAACTCGGTGCGGGAACTGTTCTGGCTGCGCTTGGAGAAAGCCGCCCCGAGGTAAGGGATGTCCTTGAGGAGCGGAACCCCCGACTTCTGCTTGTCGGTGCTGGTGGTGATATAACCACCGAGCAAGACGGCATCCTTGTCGCGCACCGTCACGAATGAACTGGCCGAACGGGTCTGAGTCGTGGGAGCGCTGAGTCCATTGCCGAGGTCCAGATTGGAGCCCAGATTGTCCACCGTCTGATCAATTTGCATGACCACCAGATTGTCCGGGGTGATGAAGGGTGTGACATTCAACCCGACACCCACCTGCTGACGGGTGATAGACTGGCTGTTGCCGAAATTGCCGCCGCCAAAAAAGGATCCGGATACAAAAGGCACTTCGGAACCCACAAAGAAGCTGCCCGGGGTGGCATGCGAGGTGATGACCCGCGGGCGCTGGATCACATTGACCCGGCTATCCGCTGCGATGGCATTGATGGCAATGTCCCAATTCTGGCCGATCTGAGCGAAGTAGGAGAGACCGGACCCTGAGGTGGCCGGGATACCATTGACGACATTGGTTCCGACACCGCTGCCGGTGGACCGCCCCAACTGCTTGAGGAATTCTGAACCGGTACCCAGCGGCGCACCGGAAGGATTGTTCACCACCCCACCGCCCCGGTTGTTGGAGTTGTCTCCAAACTGCGCCGGCCGCTGAGCCGCACTGATTCCGTAATTCCAACCCGCACTCAGATTGACCTCCATGATGATGGCCTCGACCAGTACCTGTGGCAAAAGGGTGTCCACCTTCACCAGCACCTCACGCAGCTTGGCGATGTCTTTCTTGTTGCCGTAAACGATGAGCGAATTAGATCGCTGATCGGCCGTGATGCTGACCGTTTGCAGCAACTCGGAAAGCCCACCATAACCCGCACCAGCACCGGCGCCACCTCGGCCCATGGCATTGAATCGGTTTTGGAAACTACCTGTATTGACGGCCGATCCCGGTTGATTGATGCCTCCGCCCAACTGCTGGCCACCCAATCGTCCAGAATTACCCAGGCGACCAGCGCCCCCCAACTGATTCATTCCGCCGAACTGGCCACCGCCGCCGAACTGGTTCATTC
>Ga0078894_10001675_pt1 | contig 16571 bp, 20 predicted proteins | sample LauGreSu1BDMLBSD_2_FD_67506 | JGI IMG/M metagenome (GOLD analysis project Ga0078894, IMG submission 67506) | Freshwater lake microbial communities from Lake Michigan, USA - Su13.BD.MLB.SD (version 4) (version 4) | ecosystem: Environmental > Aquatic > Freshwater > Lake | place: Lake Michigan... | reverse complement strand
AAAAATAGATGAGTTCTTCTCGTTTGGTCAAGAAGAATCATATTTCAAACCAGTGGAAATAACAAACGACGACGAAAATAAATTCGACGAACCTTTCTCTTCCGAAGAAGAAGAAGATAATGATCCACTAAATCAAGAATTATTACCAGGTGATTTACCATCTGATGACGATTGTGAAACGTGCGAACATGAAGAAGAAGATGATACAACATATTCTTTTGAAAGACCTAGAAAAATAGACAACTTCAACGACTTTTTTATGAGTGGTGATGAAGATACTTCATTAGTAGATGGAGATGATAACTACAATCCAGAAAACGATGATGATTTTGGTGCGCTTAGGGCTGACGGTTCTGACGGTTTAGGTTCAGAAGAGGAAGAAGAAGAGGAAGAAGAGGAAGAAAACTGGGGTGATACAAACGTAAGGTTAGAGAGATTTTCTACATTCAATGAAGCGACTGCTGCTCAGAAAAAAGCTAGAGAAGCATTTGCTAACCGTATGAAAGGTAAAGCAGATAAAAAGGATGATAAAAAATCTGATAAGAAAGATAAAGAAGATGCTAAAAAAGGTGAAAAACCTGATTTCTTAGATTTAAATAAAAATGGCGATAAAAAAGAGCCAATGAAAAAAGCCGCTAAAGAAGCTAAAGAGAAAGAGGGAAAAGAATCTGGAAAAGGTCTTACCGCCGCACAAAAGAAACTTCCTGAAGGATTAAGAAAAGCAATTGAAAAGAAGAAGAAATAATCTCATCAATATAAACTAAAAATCCACTCAATGAGTGGATTTTTTTATGCTTCATTTTTAACATTTATTCGTTTTATCGCATTTTGAAACCATTCCGGTAGAAAGTGTGAACTATGTCTTATTACATCACCAAAACCACCATCTATTATTATAGTATCCGCGTAATCTACATCCGATCTTACCGCACGTCCCGTCATTTGTATTATACCACAAACCGTTTTCCATGAATACCAATCAGGATTGTTAGATTGTCTCATTTTGTTTTTCTGTGATGCCAAAGATGGATATGGAACTTTTGCAATAATTTGAAACCTAGCCATATCATTATCAAAACTAACACCGGTATCCATTGATGGTGATACAATCACGGTAGGATCTTCTGTTGTATAATGTTCTTTAAGAACTTCATCTTTATTAGATGAGTCATGGAACCTTAACCTTTTATCTTTGATAGATTTCTGTACCCATCCAGCGAGTTCAAACGAATTTGTATGTATAATACCCTTCTTATTTTTATACTTATCAAGTAATTTTCCGATATAAGGAATGTAATTTTTGAAGGTATCCTCTTTACTCTTATAAGACATCTTACCGAGTGGCATATAGTATATAGGTCTATTCTTTAATGGAAATGGTGAATCTATTGAGTAATAAACTGCACGAGTCGCATCAAGTCCATTAAGTGTACAAAAAAGATTTTTATCTAATATAGTACCCGACATAAGAAAAACCATATCATAGTGACTGAATACATATTTATCTAAATAATCGTATGCCCAGATTGGTTCAAGTGATAACTCTTTCTGTCTAGCCTTTTCATTATAACCACTTTCTAATACCCAGTTATTTGGATTCTCTTTATATTCCTTCAGAAAAAGTTCTATTTTGAGTTGAAGTTGTTTCAAATCAGTGACCATATTCATAAGTTTTACGTCACTATTTTTAGTTCCTATTACCTTATCAATCTTAAGCTCACGTTTATCAACTTTGGCAGATCTCGGAGTCGTGGCCATTCCCTTTTCCATTCCTTCAACCGTATCTAATATCTCACCATTTATAAACCTAAGAAAATCAACGTATTGTGATATGGTTGAGACACCTTTCAATCTTTTTACAATATCATATTCGTTAGAGAATTTATACTTTTTTATTATAGATTCTGTAATTTTTATACTAACGAAATCACTCATCACATCATCAAAATCATGACACTCATCAACAATAAGTACTTTAGCATCACGCATCTCCATAACTTTCTGGTTATACATTGCATAGAGTATGTAAAGATAGAAATTGGTAAGTGAAACACCACCAGACATATATCCTTCTCTTGCAGCAGAATAAGGACAACTTTCACAATTGGTTTTATTCAATCGATTAAATTCTGCACCCTGTGCACACGAACAAGAATATGCCTCACATTCATAGTTCTCTTTACCCTTAAGGTCATTTATAGATTCGTATGTATCTGCATATTGGTCTTGAAGTATTTTACTATTTGTAATTACATCTACCCTTGCAAATTTAGAAACATTCTTTTTATACCAATCCGCAATCATCATTGCCAAGTGGCTTTTACCCACCCCCACCGGGAGATTGAGTAAATAGAATTTGTTCATCGGATTATTTTTATACTGTGCATCGATGAATGCAAGTGCCTCCCTCTGTTCTTTACGTGGCTTGAATTTGGCGATATCCTTCTTTATTGACATTAAATATGTTATATTTGTGAAATTTATATCTTAAATGCCGAAAATAGTTTATATAATTCGGTTTTTTACATTTTCTTTGTAATATATAGTCTTATAGAGCTCTTATCGGTTCTCTGCGGGGAATCGAACAAAAAAAAAGTAAGAGCAATGCATGTCCTTGACTATGATGAGTTCAACATTTACACGAATGAAGTAGATGTTGAGAGTTACGTCCAGATACTGATTGAGGAGGGCACCGTGCTGGAAAGTGAGCTGTATGACAAATGTCTGGCACACTTCGGCGAAAACCTCAGGGGTATGTTAGATACTCTGTTCGGTATTGGATGAAAGAAACCCCTTAAAGGGGTTTCTTTTTTATCCAACTTCGGATTCCAATTTCTTTATCTCATCCAAAACTTTCTTAAGTTCTTCTTTCTTATCCATCATAATCTTTTTATTCTTCTTTCTATCCGCATAAACATCCTCTAACATAATAAGAGTTGGTGACATTCGCTTTTCAAAAACCACACCATTGATACATAATACGTGTTTGTCTTTATCTATCTCACGACCATTTTCACAATGTGATGGTTTTTTTGAATCTTGAACACCAACAAAGTTTTCAGGTGCAATAAAGAATTGACGTTGAGTAGTTGGGTACAAACTGGCAAAGTCATAAGTAACGCACCAACGATTCATACCAACAATTGGATCTTTTACCCACCCACCTGCTAATGCAGAATCACCATCACCTCTACCTTCTTTAAAGAGAACAATGTTATCCATATCACGGAATCTTCCACGTAGAACGCCTTCAGTAATTGCCAATGATGCCAATGCATTATTCATTTGTGAAACTACATCCACAATTCTTATTTTAGCAAGTGAAGAAATCGCGTATATGATTGATATATAATTTCTGGCATCGTGTATCTTTTGAACCAGAACACTATCGACAGCGTTATAATACATAAAAGTCTCAAAATCTTCTTCATATAACTTTTGTAATGAACCCGTATATTTAATTTTATCCACACCAACTAATTTACTAGATACGAAATCAAGTGATGATGACTCTTTTACTTTGATAGAAGTATCACAGATTTCATAAAGTTGCATATAGTCAAAAATCATTCTATGCATAGGTACCTCAAATTCAGTACCCCAAACTTTATTCAATCTTTTCAATGGTGAAGATTCAGCAGGATTTATCTTATATTCTTTACCATTCATCCATTTACTAATTTTCCTGGAACGATTTACCAAATACAACCAGTCATAATTCAAGAAGTTCCAACCAGTCATCAATGGCATCTTTGGTGTCATTTTATGAAAGAACGCATAAAGCATATCAAACTCATCATCATACTTAACATATTTGAATTTGTATTCTGTTCCAAACTTTTCGAAGTATTTATTTGTGTTTTTATGAATTCTTTCCTGCATATCATCAGGCATATCTTTCAACCCCAAAAGAATTATTTTATCATCATAAACAATAGATATAGATAGAACCTGTGTAGATGCACCCTCTTTTACAACATTACCTTCTGCATCCTTAATATCAGCAGGCTCGGGAAAACCATCTATAATCTCGGTTTCAATATCTATGAAATATGTTTTCGGTAAGTTATATTCAAAAAGTTCATCCTGTTCATCCTGTGGAAGTGAATCTAAAAATTCATAAATAGCATACCTATCTGGTCTTTCGACCTCTACCTGTTTTACACTTTTACCATCCCATGATTTATAAGCTGGGTGTTTTTGTGGATCATTATCCTCACATGTTACGTATTTCATTGGATTATCCCAGTCATAATATTTTAGTTTAATATCACCGGTTTTATCAACATAACTACACACCAATTTCTTACTACTGGTTAAAAATTGAGTTTCTATTAACATAAATAATATTTTTTAAAATTTGAAATAATAAAACCCACTATTATAGTGGGTTTATGATTAGAATTCACAATCATAATAGTCTAAAATACCACCATTCTCTTTGATGAATATTAATTCAGATCTTTTTATAATTTGCTCCTCATAATGACGACCGAGTTTGAATAAGGTCCTTAAGAATGGAATACTATCCGAATGATTTATAGTCTTCTCTTCTATCATAAGACAAATTATCTTTTTGTCTTCTTCCGGGTTATAATTAACAACCTCACCCTCATGATCTTTCTCTAATCCTTTTTTACCATAGGTAATGAATTTGGTTTCAAGTTTTTCACCACTTGGTGTATATTCAATCCAAATAGTATCACCAATTTTTATTTCAGTGTCTTCTTCTCTAAGATATATTCTCGTCCAAAAGTATACTTTCTCTGGTGTTATATCAACCTGTATCTCATCACTAACGTTATCACTAAGTTCTTCCGTATCTACATCAAGAAGTTGTTCTCTTACGAAGTCATATAAAGTAAGACCATCTGTGTATTCATTTAGTGTGTATTCTTTTTCCATTTTATTATATTTGTTTTTATACTGCGATTTCCAGTTTTTCCGAAAGTTTCTGAATACCTTCTGTTTCATACACTTTGAAATCATCAATACTTATAGACCAAAAATCTTTAGATGTTTCAAGTGAAATATAAGGGTTAACACTCAATGGTTTTCTATCCATTATCTCTTTGACTGCATCAAAATGTCTATCGTAAATATGTAAATTTTGAACCATATGACAGAACTTACCTAATTTGAATCCACAGTGTGATGCCACCATCATTTGAAGTGCAACATATTGAATCTTATTGATGTATCCTGCCATAACATAATCATTTGAACGTTGATCTAATGTCATATCCAGATATAATTCACCATCTTTTCTCCTAACCGAATATTTAGTCATAAATGCACACGGATGTAATCCAGGTGTTTCCTTAAGATCCGTATATTGGTACATATCAATTATGTGTCTTCTACCAAATGGATCTTTAATCAGACCATTCAAAAGTTCATCAACAAGACCATATCTCTTTATAGTAGCACCATATCTTTGACCAATGGTTCCGTCTCCAATGTCCCATTCATCCCACCAGTTTATACCCATATCACGTGCTTCTGATAATGAGTTTGATTGTTTTTGGTAAATCCAAAGTATCTCTTTTATACCCGTCTTAACCGCCGTATTCCTTAAAGTGGTAATTGGAAACTCACCTTTTTCAAGGTCATATTCTTCGAAAACTCCTGTTATGAATTTAGTGTGTGCAGGTTTTCCATCCTTCCATATAGGACGTGGTTCTTCGTCCCACGAACCTTCACTCAGTATCTTATTCAGATTTTGTAAATAGTATTGGTCCGCCTTTATCATACCCACGCTGCTTCTTTTAATCCATTCAATACACCATACACAGAATCCGGTGCTCTTTTACCACCTTTCTCCATTTCTGAAATTCCGAACTCAATCATCTTACCTACCCATTCAACGTGTTCTGATGGAATTGTATAAGGTTTAGGTTTAGGAACGAATGCTTGAAAAAGTTTGTGTTTCTCATTGTACGGACCGAAAAGTTGTTCATTTCGGTTATTTATTTCTATTACGATTTGATGTGATGGGTTATTAGGGTCAAGTCCCTCGTTCAATTTACTCATATTATCTCGTTTATTTTTACTTATTACTTCTATTATAAAATAAGAAGTAAGTTTTCAATACGGACAATACGTTACCCATTTAGGATCGAACCAGAAAGTTCTTCCGGTATTATCTCTAACACCAACTCCTTTCTGATAAAATACCCATTCAGAGAAATCTTTTGCATCACCACCATTAGGATTGTGCCAGTCCCTGAGTTGACCACCATTATATTTGTATGCTTGTAATGGAATATCTCGACATAGTTCGAGTATATCGGGTCTACGGTTTATAAAATCTCTTGCTTTTTCAAACGGATTCTCACCGATATAGTAAAGTATAGTTGAACGAAGATAGTTGCCAATTCCATTAAAGTATTTCTGATCCAACAACGCCTCACAGATTGGTTTATCAAATACCTTTTTATTTAGGTTGTTTAGTACATTTTCTTTGAATAGATTGAATTCTTTAGTTGGATCTGGTCCTCTTTTGGTTGCAAATCCACCCACTTTATATTTAGGACCCATATACGAACCATATAGTATTAATGAATATCCATCTTCTGTATCTAATCGTAGACGAACAAATCTAGTATCATTCCATTTTTCGGTTGGAACAAATGCCCAATTTCCAGACATACCCATAAAGACGTGTATGTTTACCGATTTGTTATGATTTTTTAGTTCTATTATAAGTTCTTTACCGAATGATTCTGCACTTATAGTAAAGTTACCTTCTACAATCTTTGATTGTGTTGGTATATTACCTTTGGCAACGTCGTATATGGTGGTATAATTTCTTTTCAACGACTTTGTATTCACAAAGTCAGCCATAATTTTAAGTTCGGCTAGTTCCGGCATAGTATGTCATCTATTTTTTCGTTTCTTATGTTGTCTTGGTTCAGTTCTATCAACTCTTTTAGAGAGAATTTTTTTGTTATCCAACTGATATCTGGGTTATCACTTCCAAACCAAACAACACATTCCGTTCTATCGTATGAGATATATAAGCCATTGAAATCTGTCTTTACTGACACCAATATTCCTTCACCATACGTAGTGTTTACTTTACTGTGTATCTTTAGCATAAAATTTCGTTTAGTTTTTGATCTCTTAATAATGATTTTAGCATAAGTTTGGCCTTTGATGGACCGGGTTGTGAAAAATCATCAGAGAAGAATTCTTGACTTGTTTTTACCCAAAGTGGTTTTTCGTAGAAATTGTATTTATCATTTACAAATTGACAAAAATCTACCATATTGTATTCATACTTTATGAGAGTTTCTGTCATTTTTTGATTCAACGGATCATTACCAAAGTTTACCGTTTTAGAATCTTTCCCAGAAACATCGCATAAAAAATCATATACTACTTTTACACATTCTAATATTTGTTCTTCAGTCATTTCAGTTTTTGTTTACTCCGTAATAATCGTTTAATCTTTTGTCGACAAACCTTATCGCTACGCAATTTTCTACTATCTTTTCATTTCGTTGACCTATTGCCCAAGAATCTGCATAATTTGAGAAATATGACCTACCAACTCTGTTATCCATCCGGTCAAAATGTGCTTTACTTCGATATTCGTCATATTTATATCTACCATCCGAACCAAGTGTATTCCATACTTCTTTACGAAGTACATAGTCTCCTGCCATTATTGGTCTGTTCTCAATAACAACCACTTCAACGAGTCTCATTCCTGAATTTGGTGTCATTACTTCTATTCTTTTCATCAGTTGCATTTTTTCTTTACCCATTTTACTAAAATATCTCCATGACACGACTTTCCACCACCACCTTCATTTTTACACCAACATCCAATTACTTTATCTTTCAATTCACAAAGAGAATTCATAAGTTCTTCGTTTGAAAGTAGGTACTCTTCATATGCTGCAATTATATCCTTTCTAGGTGTTCCCTTTGGAAAACTATCTCTCAATTGTTTAGGGTAAGCCCATTTATTATATTGTCCACCTGGTAATCTACCGATGTATATATCATATGGTTCCTTTTTAAAGTGTACGACTCGTATTTTGTGGTCGTATCTTTTCTCTGGTTTTTTGAAGCTATCGAAAAAATCATCCATATCAATTCTATTTTTCAGTCATCAGAACCGTTCTCTTATAATTTACGTAAGCATAGAAGAAGTTCATAACGTTTACTAATGCACTTAGATATTTTATGTTGAATGTTAGTCCAATACCCACCAGTATTACAACAATAGAGAAGTGAACTATACTCAATTTCTTAAAGTCTTTTAATAACAAAATCTTTATTTTATTAATAAGTTTTGTCTTAATGTTTCCAGTGAGTGAGTCGATGTCTTCATCACGTTTACAGACCTTACAGAGACAATATTTATCATCTGAGTTAGCTTCATCGTAGGAAATATCTTCAATGTTCTTTACCGGAGTTTTACACGAATAGCAGATGTATCCAATTTGTATACGCCAAGATACACCCGTCGTATTTTGGTAACGTTTGATCATCTTATATGTGTAATATATTAGACCTAAAAACGAGAAAATTGATATTATACCACCTAACATATTCTATAAAGTAGAGATTATAAAAACAAATATATAAAAATAAAAGTAGATATGAAAGATAATGCAAAACTTATAAAAAATGAACCAATTGGTCAAGACGAAGTAATCCTTCTAAGAGAAAAGTTTATCACCGAATATGCTAAAAAAAGAGGTTGGAATGTTAAAGAACTAACAACAAACCAAATGCTTGAGATTACAACACAGGTTGGATATAAAACACCAGGTATGATACTTGGATAAAAGATAAGAGGTCAAAAGGCCTCTTTTTTTTTATTCACCCAAAAGATCATCTAATCTTTTATCTCTTATAAAAGATGCTTTCAAATCATCGGTTGTTGCGGACCAACCATCAGTTTTACTTTTTATCAATATATCCCTTATTGGTATCTGTATACCCTGACCAAAGCCACTTCGTGCCGGTACCGATCGGTACTTTCCCTCTACTAGGTTTGAGTGTGCAGTGTACTCTGCCATGTTTTCACTATTGACTACAACGTGGTAGGATTGTGCAATTATTATGAAACAGATTTTCATACTCTTTACTTGGTCGACTATTTGGTCAATGTGGTCGGATTTCATTTTCCACGCGTCTATCACTACTATGTCTGCCCGGAAAAGAATACCTTCGTCAGCGAGCATAGTTGATAAATCTACGTAAGTACGGTAAGTATGTGCTGGTTGTAATGAATGATGTAAACCAATCTCACCACCATTACGATTATGAAACAAAATTGCCATCTCACCAGCCAATTCGTGCATCTGACATATCTGATAAACTGCCTTACCGACTGCACTTTCTTCACCAGAGAAATAATTAAAACGTTTGAGATTAATCATATTGTTTTATGTATTTAAAAACAAATTATCCAAATAAATATAAAATGTAAAAATAATAAATTAAATGCAAACTAATCAGATAGACACCTCAATCAAGTTCACATTTGTGATACTTTACAGACACGCAGATATGCGTAGGTTCGCAAACCTTAAGAAGGTTCTCGAATGGGCAGGATCGTTTACAGAATCGGAAATATTAATAGTAGAACAAGATACACATTCTAAAATTGGACATTTGAATCTACCTGCAAGACATATATTCACAAAAAGTAATATGCCTTTCAACAGATCCTGGGGATTCAACGTTGGTGCAAAAAATGCAAAATCTGATGTATTAGTTCTAACCGACTGTGATCTTATAATGGATCCATATCAGTTCATAGAAGCACTAAACTTAATAACACAATACGAATGTGTTAGTCCATATAGTTCAGTAGTTGACTTAACAATGGATGAGTCATTACAAGCATTACCAAATATTATCAATATAAATCGACCAGGTAGAGGTGAAACCGACCATCAGAAAATAAATATCTGTGGTGGTATGACAATATTCCGTAAAGACGCATATCTTAAAATTGCCGGATATAATGAAGATTTTATTGGTTGGGGTGGTGAAGATGATTTTCAAGCAGTAAAAGTTGAAAACTTTCTTGCTTGGCACGAATTAAACGGTAGATGTTATCATTTATTTCACGAAAGAATTGCACCAGATATGAAATGGTATCAAAGAAATTTACAACTTCTTCAAAAACTAAAAGCACTTAGTAAAGAAGATTTAACTAAAAATATAAACCAAACCGCTGGTAAAATAGGTATGTCAAATAAATATGACAACTTCTAAAAATAAAATAAAATAAATGACAGAAATAATAGAACCACATCCAATATTGATGAACTACATAGCAGATGCCAGTGCACTATTCACTGACTTCGATGGTGGATTAAAAGATTTCATAAACAACGAAGAATGGCATTATGTGCCTTCTGAATTAGAACAAAATATTTACCTTCTTAAAAGACTCGATGAAAGAGGTCTAATTGCCAATAATAATTACATATTTGACTGTGGTATCGGATTAGGAACAACTATGTTTGATTTTTACTTACAATCAAAAGAAATAACTGGTAAAGAATTCAAATTCGGTGGTGTTGAAAAACATCAAAAATACATTGATTACTTAAAAAATAATCTTACACACTATTGGGACGGAAACCTAACATTGATAGAAGGTGATATAATGGACCAAGATTACTCACCATATAATGTAGTTTACACATATTCACCATTCAAAACAACCGAAAAGTTACACAACTTCTATACTAAATTAGTTAGTGAAATAGCACCAGGTTCTCTTATATTAGAATCTAGAAACTACGGTAAAGGACTAAATGATACACTATCATCGGTCGATGGATTAGAAGAAATTGAAATTGATGATATATTTGTATACAGAAAGAAATAAAAATAAAAAAACGTCGGAAATTCCGACGTTTTTTTATTTAAAGCATTTCGACTCTTAATTTTTTATATTTAGATAGGAGACCAAGCATTTTGTCCCATTCGTCATCCAAGTTATGAATTTTTTTCTGGTACCATTTATTGTTGTTCATATATTCAACAATCATACCAACCGAAAGTTCTTCTTTTTTATTAGGTATCCAATATCTTGTCTTTTCTACAAATGAAAAAGAAATACCATTATGTAAATAAGATTTGTTTTTAGAATCAGTATTAAACATAACAACTTCCATTGGTCTTTCTTCACCATTGAAGAATATCTTCTTTGGTTCAGTTTCACCTAAATATTTAATTATTGCAGATTTCTGATTATAATGATCCAAAAGCATTATAACATCTCTTCTCAAATCATCATTATCCATTTGTTTGAATGCCATAACAGAATCTTCGAATACACCTTCGTAATAACCTTTGACGGGAAGTATATTATACTCTTTTGACCAAAGTACGGAAGTTAGTGCATCCATATTATCACCTGATATTATAACATATGATGTGTTAGGTTGTTCCAATCCGCTCATGGATTATATATTAATAATCTCTTGCGCGTTTTCAACTATTCCAAATTCACTTTCGAGTATATCGTTGAATATTTCAGAGACTTGATTTCTATAACGAGCAGGAATAACTATACTATCATGAACCGTAACAATTCTTATACCCGGAACCTGTTCAAGTACGGCACGAACTACTTTGTTAAATAGTAGATTAGATTCTGCCTTTTGTAATTCATATGCAAGAATACGATAATCACCATTCTCTCTTTTATATAACTTTATGAAGTTATGTATAGTAGGAAATAAACGTGAGAAAAGTTTATCCGCTTTACTATTTGATGCGTTTCTTCCAAAAAGCACTTTATATGTCCACTCTTTTATAATCTTTTTATCAGTTATACCAGATTGATCCATCACATATTGATAATATATACCCTTTCTCGTAAGATATTTGAAAAGTTCAAACTCATCACTTTTAACCCATTTTGTTCCAGAGTCCTCTATTATTTTACTAAGAAATAAAGGTTGACTATTTTTTATGTCTATTTCATGTGTAGGTTCACCATCTATCATAAGACAATTCTTACGGATGAATGATTTAAGTATAGTGAAGTTGGTATGCATTCTACCATAAGTGTCGAAATGGTAAAATATATGTTTTCCATCTATACATTGTACTGAGTAAACATTTCGGTTATATATATCACCATCACAATCTTTTAAGTGATCTAAAAAGAATATAGACTTTGCATAATCAACATCAACATAGAATAAGTCATCTACTAATTTTGCTTTTATATCTTGGTCAATTAGTGAATCCATAAGACCACCTTCTTCAACCTGTGAGACTTTATTTCTATATTTCTTCAAAAGAGTCGAATCCGTATTTGAATATCTTTTTATACCAGACTTCAATACATCCGGTTTTATTCTATATGTTCTGGATTTTCTTCCCGCGAAATAATTAGCAGTCATTTCGAGTATACCAATTGATAATAGGTAATCTACATAATGTGAATAAAGATAACCATACTTCTCTTTTAGTATAGAAGAATGCATAGTAAAACTATTATCCTTTCTGAAATAATATTTCAGTATCATATTATGTATAAGGTCTATCACATATGCCGTTTTTAAATTCTTTCCAGAATGTTCGAAAGTTTTCTTTGTCGACATTTCAGACATCTTCGATGGCAGGAATTGTAGACTACTTTTCTTTTTATTAAGTTTTTTACGTATACTAGTCTCCGATACCATACAATTCTTTTATTTTACCAACTCTTTTCAATGCACGAAAAACAGATTCAATGGTATATGAACTAAATTTTATATCGAGTATAGACTCACGGGTCCATTGTGCACGTAATGGTCGTGTTTGTGCTTTCACATCTACCGATGATAGATTCAATTCTATTTCTTTCTTATCCTGCATATTTTTTATATTCGGTTGTCGGAGTTTGTTGCCAAAAAAACCCGAATAATTCGGGTTTATATGTTGACGATGTTGTAGTAAACATCCGGATAATTTATCTCGCTTCTGTCGTCTTTATCGTATTTGAATCCTTCTCGATTCCTTTCATCAAACAATCTGTTTGATTCGACAAGCTTCTTCATCGTTCTCTCTTGCTTTACCTCTGGTTTTACCTGCACAGTCTCCCTGTGCCAGAAATCGTATCTCTCGTAATCATTCATATTATATAGTCGGTTTTTCAGATGTATTTGATGGTGGTATCTTACCTTTCATACCCTTTTTCTTATCCTTTTCATTAGATTTATCAACAATCTCACTATACACATCCGGGTAAACTTCCCCATCCGCATCAGTGTCATATTTGATTTCAAAGAAATCACCAAAATCTAACAAACCAGCACGTGTTAGTTCCATCTCACTCATTCTATTCAAATATTTCTCAATGTGATCAGAAATTCTATCCACAAAAAGATTGAAAAGTCTAACTGTTCCATCAGTAAAAATACCTATTGGTTTTTTTCTCTTCTTACCAAAAGAGCCTAAAACAACTTTGAAAATATACTCTAATTTATCATTAGATGAGATATATTCCTTAGTAACTTTATTTTCTATTAGACCGGAATTTATTTTGAACTTATCTTTGTCAAAGAATTCAGGTATTGTAAATTCAAAGTCTAAAAGGTCTTCTTTTACTTCTGACATATAAAGATTGTATAATTTACATATAAGATATATGTAAGCCTCTTCACGTGTGTTTCCTCTCAATTTTATATCTTCCAATACGACAGATTGACAGAAGTTCATAAAATTTATGAGTATAAGTGTGTATATTTCAACAAACTCCGTCGAATTTGTATCACTAACTCTTTTATACAAAGGATTTAGCAATTCAAATGACTTATCACCTGATTTAATCCTGAATATAAGTTTTTCAACATTTTCCTGGAAGTCACTATTCATAAGAAATGAAGACTCTGTTGCAGGATTCATTATTTTATAAAAGAAGAAAGCAAAATTCCTTTCACCGAATACATATTCAAGATCATCTTCACTGGTATTCAAAAAGTATTTTATCGCCTCAATCATTCTTTCAGTTAATCTTCCTTGGAAAACAACTGGTACCATATCCACATTCATGAGTCTAGCATATTCATCTAACTCATCAACATTAAAATCATACTTACCACCTTTATAAATTGATGTGAGTACTAATCCGTTTTTTGGCATTCTATCATATCCAATATTAGCAGGTTGATTATCAGGGAAATATTCAAAACAGAACCACCACTTTTTATTAAGTAGTGACTTTACTCTAACATCCATTGAATTTAGATAATCAAATGCCGCATTGTAGAAATTCTGCATCGCCAAATCTATTAGATTTATTGGTTCATTTGTTATAGATTTAGGTTTTACTATAAATTCGTTTCCGTTCCAGTTAACCCATATCTTACTACCCTGTACATCTTCAAGTACTATTATCTCTTCCCGCAGTATTGTATTCAGAAGTTCTTCACCATCCGAATCATTCATTGTAATCAGTTTAGACATATTGATTTAAGTTTTTTATCAATTATATTATATATAAAAAACCAAGAGTCATTGGTTTAGTATAATAGTATGAAAAAAATAATAATAGTTGTTCCACACCTTTCAACAGGTGGACTTCCACAATATACACTCAAATTAATAGAGAGTATGTTTGGTCAATACGAAATATGGTGTGTTGAATGGGATAATATCACCGGTGGTGTTTTAGTAGTTCAAAGAAACCAAATACATAAAATATTAGGTGATGGTTTAGTTACTCTCAGCGAAGATAAATCAGAGTTTATATCACTTATAAATTCAGTATCACCAGACATTATACATTTTCAAGAAATACCAGAAACTTTTATTGACACAGAACTGCTAAGAAAAGTTTATAACGAAGATAGAAAATGGGAAATAGTAGTTACAACACATTCATCATACACCAATCCAAGTAAAATCAGATTCACCGCCGATAAATTTGTACTAGTTTCTGATTGGAGTAGAAATGTGTTTGTACCTGAATTTGGAGAAGAAATATGTACGGTATGGGAATATCCTGTAGAAAAGAAAGTTTATGACAAAGATGCCGCAAAGGATAAACTCAGTTGGGATAAATCGAAAAAACATGTTCTACATGTAGGTCTTTTCACAGCAGGTAAAAACCAAAAACAGGTATTTGAAATTGCACGTAAAACACCCGATATAAACTATCATTTTGTCGGAAACCAAGCCGTAAACTTCCAAGATTACTGGGAACCACTTATGTCTACAAAACCAGAAAATTGTATTTGGCACGGTGAAAGACATAACGTAGAAGATTTCTATATGGCAGCGGATGTATTTATATTCCCATCATTATTTGAACTAAATCCATTATCACTAAAAGAAGCACAATCCTATAATCTCCCAATAGTACTAAGACAATTAGAAACATATGGTGATACTTACAAAGATGCCTATAATATGTCTGATAATATAGATGAGTGTATACAATCAGTAAGAATGGCATTAGAACATTCAAATAATACCATATATGGTTCTGATAAAAAGTTAGGTATTGAAAGAAAAGTGGAACCTACTATAAATGTTACATTCATAAATTGGCCCGAGGTTAGTATATATGATGCACCTGACGATACATTTGATGTTAGTTTTATAGATGAAAAAACTGGAATAAACCACTATTCTTGTCCTATAAGTAATAATTGTTGGTCCAGATGTACTATAAAATATGTAAAAAATTGGTTAATTCGTTGTGTAAGAAGATCAGATGGTAAAGTTTTTGAAAATAGATTTGAACCAGAAGATAAACGTATATTTGTCACACTCGAATCTAAATCGGTTGGTGATACATTGGCTTGGTTACCACAAGTTATATCTTTTGGTGAACAAAGAAAATGTAATCTAATTGTATCTACTTTCTGGAACGATGAATTCCGTTCACAATATCCGGATGTTGAATTTGTAGAACCAGGTAGTGTTGTTCACGGTATATATGCAATGTATTCTATTGGTTGGTTCTTTGATGGTGAAAAATATAACCCATCTATGTGTCCATCTGACTTTACCAAAGGACCACTTGGTAAAACAGCAGCAGACATACTTGGTATAGAATACGTTCAAAGACGTGCACTTTTGGCACCGGTAGAATATACTAAAACAAAAAGAGTTGGACTCGGCATACATTCAACCGCACAAACTAAATATTGGAATAATCCAACTGGATGGCAAGAATTGACAAACTTTCTAACAAAGATGGGTTATGAAGTTATGGTTATGTCAAATGAGGGTGATGGATATATGGGTAATTTTTATCCAACTGGTGCAACTGTTTTACCATCAGGTGATTTTCAAACACTCAAAAGTACTATAATGTCGTGTGAATTTTTTGTTGGTATAGGTTCAGGTCTCAGTTGGTTATCTTGGTCATTAGGAATAAAAACGGTTCTAATATCAGGATTTAGTACTCCAATTTCAGAGTTTGAAGGTGAAGATGTTATAAGGATATTCAATCCTGATAAGTGTAATGGATGTTACAATAGATATAAATTTAATCCGGGTGATTGGAACTGGTGTCCTGATCATAAAGGAACGGATAGACAATTTGAGTGTACAAAGTCGATAACGGGAAGACATGTTATTGCAAA
>Ga0078894_10001673_pt1 | contig 16578 bp, 9 predicted proteins | sample LauGreSu1BDMLBSD_2_FD_67506 | JGI IMG/M metagenome (GOLD analysis project Ga0078894, IMG submission 67506) | Freshwater lake microbial communities from Lake Michigan, USA - Su13.BD.MLB.SD (version 4) (version 4) | ecosystem: Environmental > Aquatic > Freshwater > Lake | place: Lake Michigan, USA... | reverse complement strand
AAACTTTCACCTAAGAAACTTTCACCTAAAAAACTTTCACCTAAGAAACGTAGTCGGGATGTAGATGATGTAATAACACCCGCGATAAAAAATATAATAATGCGAAACAAATTAAAAAATATATTAAAATTTGGAATATATCACAAGCGTTTGTCACTGAGGCAGCTTGTTCTATTTTTCCGCAGTTTGGGATATAATATTATTAATATCGTAGACCCGTCTTGTTTTGTTCTTAAACCGCCACGAACATTTAAGATGGATATTGACACACAGAACCTTCCTGACTCACTATCAGGAACAGATCCAGACAAAGTTGATCCTCATCCTCATTGGACTCAACAATTTAAAGAGTTAGAACGTGATTTTAAAGATGATGATATAGGCGGCACAAAACGGAAAAAGTCAAAATGTTCACGAAAACGCCGCACGCGTAGAAAAAGGTGTGTCACGCGACGATACCGTCGTAGACGTAGCTAAATAATATGATACAAACCAATAAGGGTTCTTATCATAAAGCGAATGGATTACTATGCGCGGTGGCGGCGGTGACGATAACGACGAGAGGCGCGCTTTTTAGTGGAGCGAAACTTGCGGCGAGAGGTGCGCTTTTTCGCGGATGATTTGCGGGCGCTGGATGAACGGCGGCGGCTTTCTTGACTGCGCTTACACACGCGACGCCTCCCACCAAGAATATATTGATTAAGAATTTGGTCGATTTCATCAACATGAGCCTCCACATTAAATAATACTATAAGATTTTCTATATTTTCGAGTTTGGTCCTCGCCGCCGCCGCCGCTGCAACAAGTTCAGGATCATCATTGTCGATTCTATCATTAGCATTATCTATAATTTGCGTATTTTTTTCATATTCCGTCCCCCAAACACGTATATTCTCTCTTAAATCAACAATATTATGCTGGCGTCGTATTTCGTTACGAACATCCACTGGAACACTATTATCGTCAATTCGACGATTGATAAGATTTGCCCATTCCTCCAATCGTTTGATTTTTTGTTTAAGGGTCGATTCCTCTGGATTAGCCATATACTATAATAAATTACAAATAATAACAAAAAACTTTAAATTCTCCTTTTATATAAATACCCAATAAATAATTTATGTTCAAAACCAGTGTTTTCGGTTATATCATCATTATTTTTATTATTGTCATTTGCCTGAAAATCTACCAAGAATCTGATGCTTTTCAATTGAAGTGTATCGTTTCTAAAGTAGACGGAAACAAATATTGCGTCCGTGAACGCGCGAAATTGGAACTCGCCGCCGATCTCCTCGCCACCGTCACCCAGAAAATGAAAAAGGTCGTGAAACATATGGGCGATACTTACCCGGACCGCGACAATGTGAAACGTTTAGTCAAAAACTTCCGCCCAGAGAAAATAAGCGAGACACTCCCTACGAGCGAGTATACTGCGTATAGCGAGAACAAGGGCGAGAAACTCGCGTTTTGCGTGAATACAACCAAAAAAGGGAATAAACTCATTGACGAAAACACGCTCACATTTGTAGCACTTCACGAGTTGAGTCATATTATGACGGAAAGTGTAGGACACAAGGACGAATTCTGGAATAATTTCCGGTTTCTCATTGACGAGGCGCAAAAAATCAAAGTGTATCACCCGGAGGATTATAAACTCCGGCCGAAAGAATATTGCGGAATGACGATTAATGATAATCCACACTTTGATAACTGATGCTGCGGTCGGCTGCGTTCGGCCGCACACCACCGGCGCGTTCCGCCGCGCACCACGGGTCGGAATAGATTCCGTGGCGCATCATTCGCGCATCATTCGCGCTTTGGGCCGGTGGTGTGCGGCCGAACGCACGCGGAACGCGCATGTAAAAACACAGTATCCGGCTCCCGTCGCTCTTGTATCGCCTTCAAATCGCTAGGCCGTGTAATACCCGCAATGAAGTCACGGTCTATATCACTGATACGATACAATCGTGTATTATTCGCGAAAAATGATATGTACTTCGGCACTGATTCCGCATCAGTCCAACACCAAATTGCGCGATTCGCCGGGTCCTTTTTACGCGCATTCCATTCATCCACAGATTTATACTGAAACATTAGTGGAAACGCAACGTCAAATTCATATTCTTCATCTACAAAAGTGATAAAAATGTCATCCACTGGAAAAGATGACGGCGGTGCGGCAAGCACTTGTTCGTAGATGGACGCGCCACCAATCAACCAAACGTGGTCATAATTCGCAGTATGCGCGTGAATCTCCGAGAGATTACTGATAAATGTAACACCGGGTTCTACATCGGCAGTGGACACGGCAGCGGACGCAGAAATCACGAAATTGTCGCGAAAAGGCAATGGGCGAGAGTTATCTGGAATACTTTCCCACGTCTTTCGCCCCATCACGACCGCACTATTATATGGAAATAGAGAAGACCGTGTCATTTCCGAAAAGAATCGGAGGTCTCTCGCAAGTTTAGGCCACGGGAGTTTGCCTTCATTTCCAATCCCACCACCACGGCAGAGTGCGACAATCATTTTGAGTTTGGTAGTATGTGGAGGAGGGGACATCGTATACGTATGTATGTATGTATGTATGTATGAGTTAAAATATAGAATGAATACACTTTATTATATATTTACTATACTCATATAATAGTATCCTATAGAAGGAAAAGAATATGGAAAAACCCGCATCGGAGATTCCCATCTATAAAATATGCCACGTTAGGTCGCCGGATGAAGAAACCACCGGAATGTCGCAGCAGCAGCAGCAGCAGCAGCAGTCGTCACTGTCACCGGAATACAACATATTATATGTATTTTATGGCAATGTAGAATTCACGACCGATGAAGGTCATATCGTAGATATCAATGACGTCTTTGTCCAAGAGCGAGAGAATCCCTTCTTCCGAACAATATTTAGTGAATATGAAATCCAGACCATTATTAAAAATGAACTGAAGGTTATCTTTCTTCCTGAGAGAATCTATCCCGACGATTCAATTGAAACCATCAAAAAGAAATTCTTGTATCTGACACGTGAAAAGGTGGGTGTTTCCTATGCGGAGTTGTATTTTTTCTGTAAGCAGATGAAAACCATTACAACACAAATAGCGCGCGACGTCATAACATCTAATGGCAAACTTGAAATGACACCTGTTCGTGTTGAGAATTATTTGTTGAATATAGATAATCAACCAACTGTTCACGATATCGGCGGACATCTCGGCACCCCCATCAGCGAACGCCTTGCCAATATAAAATTAGAAGAGAAACCTCGTATTGTAAATGTATCTATTGGTCAGGAACTGAATATCGCATCTACCTATGAATATCCATATGCGGTAAATCCATTTGACGCGATGAACGTAGACCCTTTTCTAGAAATGCACGCAGGTGAAATTTTGAATACAACAAACAAAACTGTTCTTATTGATTACGGTGTGTTTATTCATAATACGATTTATTTGGTTACGGCAGAAGATGCGTTAATCTACGCGAAAGAATTCGCGATGACCTCTGCCGCTGCTCCCGCTGCTCCCGCGGCTCCCGCTGTCGCTCCTGCTGCTTCCGCGGCTCCCGCTGTCGCTCCCGCGAGACCCATCTATGAATCGTATATCGTCAAAGTCTATTTCCCATATCTCTCGGCGTTTCGTGATGATACCCGCCGTTCTGCCGTAGAATTAGGTTCCGCCGAAGCATCCGGTGAAGCCGACCTCAGCACGATTCATTCGCATAATACGCTAGTACTACATAAATTAAAGTTGTTTGACGGGGACAAAAAGATACTCAACGAGAGATTCCTGCGCCAGACCGCGAATATCAAGTTGCTCTACGACATTTACGAGCGACGAACTACTGAACATAATTATATAGATGATGGAATCCGCGGAGTAGAGTTTATCATTCACCCCGAAACACCTTATAATCAATCTCTCGACGCAGTCTTCAAAATGATACATTGTTCCGAATATATTCCGTATATCAAATACAATCCAGGTAAGAAACGCGACAATATTTATAAACTCTATATTTCTGGTGTAAGTCGTAGTGGACGTAAAATCCCATATTTACCCAAAGGTGATATTTTCCGCCTTATCAAAACAACTGCGCGAAAGAAGAGCGTGGCAATGTATATCCATTACGCGTATTCTAACCCCGATGTTCCCGAACACAAAGCCACGCATTTACCTGTTCCAATATTATGTGAATTCTACCCCGACGGTTCCATTTATGTCAAACTCTTCGTGAAATATTCATTTACAACAGCCGAGATGGAAAGTATTATCAAAGCCACAGTAAATCCAGTGCTGCGTGTTATCAAAGAGTATGTAGAACAGAGCGGGTTTCAGATGGTGCTTTTTTCAAAGTTATATCATCCACAGATTGAGCTTATTAATTTAGAATATTTCGCCCAACTCGCAATCACACGCAATATAGAAATCAAGCAAATGATTAAGTGTATCTCTAGTGCATTCAACGAAATAGAAGGGAGTCTGAAGAAAGGAATTGTTCTCCGATATAAGCGTGTAGGGAACTATAACGATATGTCTAGTCAAGACGCGTACATCATTGAAATGATGAATAAGCGACAGAGTGACCGTGATATTATTGAGGGTTTGCGTGATAACTATATGATGTCGGAAACGGATGCTCGCGCCAAGTTATCGGCGATGTTATCGTCATTACAAACCCAACAAGTCTCGCGATTTCGCGGCGGTAATATTCGCATCAAGAACAATCCTGGTTTTCTCACGAAAATCACCAAGGGCGCATTTAATAATATAATAACGATAGAAATCGCGAATATCAATAACATCCTGTTTCTCCCCGCACTTCATATCTATATTGACTCTATCATTCGTATTTATCAGGACCCAAGTACAACAGATATTCCCTATCAAAAAATATCCGAGTTATGCGCCAGTGCCGCTGCTACCGCCGCTAAATTTCCTACTTCTCTTGTATCTATGACTCCGGTTGCGTCTGCTGCTGTTCCGGAAAGTGCTATTGATAGTTTCACACAAGACTCTCGCAATGAAGCGGTCATTGGAGATGTGCATCCATCAGATAAAGAAGAATCAGTTGAAGTGATGGATGAAATTGTGCATGTCGCAGTAAAACGCCCTAACATAGCCTCCGCTGCTCCACCAGTTTTTGGTTTTGAAGCAGAAGGTCCAAAAGAAGAAGAAATAGATTTATTTGATTTATTACAAGGCGATGATGACGACGACGGCGACGGCGACGGCGACGCAGGTGATAGCGTGCAAAGTGGTGGAGGCGGTGGAGCTGCTGCTGCTGTGAAAACCAAGACTGCTGCTGGAACGGCTGCTGGACCCGCGGGAGATGAAGAAGATTTATCTGATATAACCGGTATGGAATTGGCGAATCCGAATCCTTTTTCCAAACGAATCCAAGAACGCGATCCAATCATTCATTTAAACGAGGATGTTGGTAAGTTTAATGCATATTCACGCAGTTGTCCGTGGAATGTGCGCCGCCAACCGGTTATTTTGACCAGTGAAGAAAAGGCGAGAATTGACCGAGAACATCCTGACTCGTATTCGCATAGTATCACATATGGTTCGGATCCGAGTAAACAGTATCATTATATATGCCCTAGGTATTGGAGTCTGAAACATAATACAAGTTTGACCGAAGAGGAAGTGAAATCCGGAAAATATGGCAATATTATTCCGCAAAAAGCGAAGAAAATCCCCGCTGGCGCAAATATATTTGAATTCACGGACGACAAGTATCACGTGGATGACAAGGGGAATTACAAGCAACATTATCCTGGATTTTTGAAAAAGGACGCTCACCCAAAAGGATTATGTGTTCCGTGTTGTTTCGCCCAATGGGATAAACCGTCTCAAACGGCGCGAAGAAAAGAATGCGAATCAAAACAATACGAATCTGTGCGAACAGAAACGACCCGAGTAGCCGCACAATCGGAAGAATCTCTCGTTTCACCACCCATATCAGAAGGAGAATCTCTCGTCGCGGCGGCCGCACCCGAACCCGCACCAGCACCAGCAGAACCCGTGAAGATTAATGAAATGAAAGATGACCGTATTTTGAGTTCCGACAAGTTTCCTCTTGAAAACAATCGCTGGGGATATTTGCCACTTCAGGTTCAGAAATTTCTATTTTCGGATAGCAGGAATTGCCAGGTCAGTCTAAAAAATACCGCGATAAAAAAGGACACCCCGTGTCTTCTTCGTCGTGGGGTGGAAACCAACGACCGTCAATCTTTTGTTTCTGCAATTGCATACTATTATAAAGAAAGTACTGGTCTTGAAAAGATGACGGTAACATCTAACGCTGCTGTTGGTGCGAAGGTGAAGCCTGCAAAGTCCGCGATTCAAGAAATGGTTTCTTCTATACAACAAGCCGCTTCACAGCATAGTGCTAGCGGATTATCACTAAAAGACCGAATATCAAAAACAATTGCGGAAAGTATTCAAAAGCAATCGGCGCAAATCTCCGCGAGTTCTTTTGGTGATGTTATACCGCCGCCTTCAGAGAGTGCAGATGTAGAACGTGATGAGACCGAGTATAATTCAGACGACGATACACCGGTTGCAATGACACCAAGAAGCCATACGACGGGAAGTGCGGCGGCGGCGGCGGCGGCGGCGACTCCACGTCCGGTCGTAGAATATGCGTCGGTCCCCACTATCCGAGAGATGCGAAATATTATCATACAATCTCTCGATATTGACCTTTTTGTAACACTTCAAAATGGAACATTGACGGATGTATTCTATAATCCGAATAAAGAACTCCGTGATATCCACAAATATGAACCCGCGCAAATCTCTCGCTCACTCCCCCACGAAACCTTTGCAAAGATATGTAACGCATACGAAAACTTCATTTCGTATCTTGACGACGACCGCTCATTGATAGATCACACATACCTCTGGGACATTGTAACTCGCCCAAATGGAAAACTATTCAAGAATGGAAACAACATTATTCTCATCCATATTCCCGACGACGATATCACCAATAATGTCCAAGTCATTTGCCCAACAAACGCATATTCCGGCGAAGTATTTGACGTGAATCGTAAGACAATTATAATAATGAAACGCGACACCTATTATGAACCAATCTACTTATTTGAAAGTAAGTCCAACGGGAAATTCAGTGTATTGGGACGGTTTGCAATCAAAAGCAAAACGCTGATGCCGAAAATCCGGCACATTATTGAAAATGTTCGCGACCTCTATTTTTCATACTGTCGTCTTCACGCTAGTCAACCGCGTGAATATAAATACAAAATGAACCAACCTGCGTCTGTCATTGCGAAAATGGTGAAGGATGCCGGCTTTGAAATCAACGCACAGGTCCTCAATTTTAATGGGAAGGTCATCGGATTACAAATCTCTCAATCTATCACAACTACACGTCTGAATCCGTCCGCCATCGTCAAACAATCAACTACACGAAAAATGTGGAAAGGTGTTATTCCTACCGCGGTATCTGCGCCGTTGACCGCATCTGTATCCGCCGCCGCCCCCCCGAAAATGGTATTGATGGATGAAAATGACGAACTTTGGAGAATGAGTTATCGTGAAACGGTAGATTTCCTGGAAGCTGTCGCAACACGCGTGAAAAAAGTAACGAAAAAAGATATTTACTGCCGAGCAAAAGTGAAAGTCGTAGAGGACGGGGTTGTTGTCGGCGTAATCACCGAAACAAACCAATTTCTTCAAGTAAATGTGGATGAAGACCCTCAATTGAATCAGGATGACGGAATTCCGACGATAACAGAGAGTAATCACTTAGTTGCAGATAAAGAAATTGCGATGACTGCAACGAGCGGAGAACGTTCTGTAGATAAGACGCGTGAGAGATATGTCCGCAATATTCGCCTAGAAACGAATTTCTATAATGTATTCCGTAATACTGCGCGGAATATACTGAATCGCCCTGAAAATAAAAGAATAAAAGATGATATTGAGAAAATTATTGCTTCACCGTTTATGATTTACCAGAACAAGCTCTCGCAGATTATGGTACACTTGAAGGGAATACTAGGGAAATACGTGTCTTTTATCAAATACGGTAAAGATACACTGAAAATGGTGGGCAAAATATCTGGATGTATTACAAGCGATGATGAAACGTGCGGAAAGAAGAGCTACTGTTTAAAAGAATCCGGTGGACTATGTAAACTCCTTCTACCCAAACGAAACCTGATGTATCCGAATATCAATAATGAAACCGCATATTTAGGTAAATTATCCGACGAAATGATACGTTATGAGCGCGTAAAATTGTTCTTATTTGAACCGACCAAGTATATTTCATTTCAAGATATAAAATACGACCTTCGTGATGACGAAATCATTTTACTGGAGACATTTATTACACAGGAGTATTTTGAAAATATGGAGCCAGCCAATGTGAATCCGTATGCATTCCAGACGAATTTCTATACGGTGGCGCCTAGTAGTGCTGGTAGCCGCGGACTCCAAACATACGACCCAGTATATCGTAAAGAATATGTAGACCGTTATTTAGAATTGGCGGATGCGGCGGATAAAGGGGGGGAAGAAATATCGGACAAGAGGAGAAAAAACGCACCTGAAGCTAGAGCAGTATTAGAATCGGTTGAACCTGGTTCATCATTTCAAATCAATGAAATCAATCACGTGCTTGATTTTTGTAACCAGGTATCCAAACGCAAAATAACTGAAAAAATGCGCCAACTATTTTTCCCGAAAATGAATACATTTGAAATCTTGTTTTCAAATGAAAGTAATGAATGTTCGTTTGATGTCATTTTGACAATATTACGTTGTATGGCACAAACCGCGTCAAAATGTCCCAGCGGGCATCATTGTATTCGTCAAAAACAAAAGACGTTCGCATTCCAAGGAGCCGCAGCCGCAGCCGCAGCCGCTCCACAGCCGGAACCAGAAACTGAGTTATGTAGAAAGTGTCAAACGACCATTGGCTTGGACCAAACCGAGTTTGCCTGTCGTGAATGTAATTATTTCATATGCGAAAACTGTCAAATCCAGCACGTGGACCAGTTGGCCGGAATGACAATACCCAAACTGAAAAGTATTCTTGTCACTGAATATGGCAAATTATCTGATATGGGACTTGATAAGAAACTTATAATGTTAATGAACGGATACGGAATGAAGAAATACGCAGATATCGTCAATGAAGGTCGCGCAACATTACCGCAAATTATTCAAAGCGAGAATTACTTTTTGACAAATATTGATATCTGGATTATTGCGCTATATTTCAAGATACCGATTGTGTTCATTTCGCAATCTTTATTAAGTGAAAACGGTATGAATATGATGGTGTTATATGACAATGACACGACGGAAAGTTATTTCTTCGTTCATCCATTCACAATCACACAAGGTGTTCCGTCACGTTATGGTTTGATTGAGATAAAAGTAGCTGTTGCTGCAGCAAATGACACGTCGTCCTCCGATGGACCTGTGTCACTCCTGAAGTTGCCTCTTACCGCTGTATCACCCGAATTGCGAGAGAAATTACAGAACAATCAAGATGCCCGTGTTTCATTGGTAGATTATATACGTGCGTTTAAATTAGGAAACATCAAACATAAAAACCGCGTTTTTACAATGACATCGGGGCCAGAACCGTCTGTGGCAGAGGCAGGGGCAGAGGCAGGGGGAGGGGCAGAGGCAGAGGCAGGGGGAGGGGCAGGGGCAGTGACCGACGTCAGAAAACTCGCCTCCTCGGCAAAGGGATTATCACCCTTGTTTCAATAAACTAAAATACCTGAAAGATATATAGGAAATGGACAAATTATATGTTACCGCAAATATCGTAGCGCATAATAGTAATAGTAATAATATTGAGACTTCCACCGAGCAGGTGATAATCTCCGATGTATTTGATATCCCAGACATTATGGCGAACCCAGCAGCACCCGAATTAAGTTCTAACAATCTGGTCAATACGATGAATCGTATCACGATGACTGACTTAATGACACAACCACCAGTTCGTAATGTATTAAAACAACCATCTGTTTCAACAAAAATGTCAGATGTATCCATTGCCGTTCCTGTTCCAGGGATAACAAAAATATCGAATGCACTTTTACCTACCTCGGCATCTCTTCCTGTTGTTCCGAATCACGAAACAAATGTAAAAACAAACCATAAACCAGTGTCACAAACACACGGTCATCGCAAGATTACGAGTAAGGTAATTATAGAAGACGAAGATAAAGACACGGCAATTGATTATGATGACGACGACCCAGAAATAAAAAAAATTAAAATGTCGTTGTTTCATTTCGCCAAAGACATCACATTCAATCTAATATTTACAATTCCGTTTTTGCGAACAAAACTAAACTCTATTCTTAAAGAACCGAATTTAGCAATAAATCAAATTGAACAAGTATTTGACGAATTCAAAGACCTATTAAATCGGCAACAATTAGAGAATCTTAAGAAGTATGTATGCGAAGATGGTATACGTGACAAGTTGAATTATATACTCGGTTCAGGGTTTAATAAAATATTGTCCGATGGCAAAATAGACATCAATGACGCGCCACAGTTTAATCAGCTCGTGTACTTTATTATTAAATCATTTAACAATATTAATCAAGGTAAGGTCTATCGTTATTATGTATCTAAAGACCAAGTTATGACACTACTTCATTTCATTCTCAAATCAGTATTTACGCTTACATTGAAAGGGCAAGAAGAACAAATGGCGATTGGCCTTTTAGACACAAGTTTTAAACTCGTTCAACTTGAAGTATTGCCGCTTGTTTCAAAACGTTGGTATCATAGATTTAGGATATGTAACTCAATGAAGGAAATAGAAGAATTGATAGAATGAATGGAATGGAATGGAATGAATGGAATGGAATGGAATGGAATGGAATGGAATGGAATGGAATGGAATGGAATGGAATGGAATGGAATGGAATGGAATCGGTTATTTAGGAAAATCGTTGATAGCGGCGCGTTTTTCTGCGTAAAAGGAAGTTCTTTTTCTGCGTAAAAGAACTTAAAGATATTTTCTTTGTATACTATGAGAATGTGTGTCCTCACTTTCTCCTCTTTCGCGCAGAAAGAGTTAATGTTTACAGATGATTACATTTTCGCAAATTAATTTTCGTCACAAAATTATTGACATTTTTTATCTATCATCTCGGATAGATAATCAGGGTCCGCTTTGTGATGATTATCTAAGTATTTTTGATATTGTGAGATTGTATCATTTGTCTAACTTACCGGTGTAGCTCAGCGGCAGAGCGTCTAAAACATCGTTTGTTACCTTTTTTACTACTTCCGTCAGGAAATGGTCCGTTCTACGAATGATTATCGCCTTATAAGCGGAAGGTCGTAGGATCGAAACCTACCGCCGGTATTCTCCTCTTTAGCCGTTTTGAAGAAATGGCTTGTCAAGCTGGACACTAAACGCAGCGGTGTTGACATATATCAGTGGAAGACTTCTGACAATTTATTCGGAAGGTCGTGAGATCGAAACTCACTGTCAATATCATTACACTTTACCGGGGTGGCGCAGGGGCAGCGCGCGGGGCTCATAACTCCGAGGACATAGGATCGAAACCTATCTCCGGTATTGTCAAGCTGGACGCTATAAACGCAGCAGCATCATTTTAATCCCAGTCATTTGTTTTACCGGAGTGGCGCAGCCGGGGTAGCGCGCGGGGCTAATAACTTCGAGGATATAGGATCGAAACCTATCTCCGGTATTTTCACCACATCGCATCGGTGCTTCAGGCACTAGAGCAACCACTCTAAACCTCCTTAGCTCAGCGGCAGAGCGATGGACTCATAATCCATAGGTCAGGCGGATCAAAACCCCTAGGAGGTAATAACCCATTTTTTGGGTTTTTTATTCACTTTATTGATGTGTGGAGAAGTGAACCCGTCTACGTATTAGACACATTACAAACCACTTCCACGGCGGACGTTTTATCGTCTGACAATCTACTTTACTGGCGACTCATCATCGTTGGTCCGAAGGTCGGATGGTTATTTTCTTTCTCATTAAAAGAACGGTGTGGGATCGATACCTACAGGTGGTAATTGTCAAGCTGGACGCTATAAACGCAGCATCATCATTTCATTCTAAGAACACACATACACGTTACCGGCGTGGCGCAGAGGCAAGCGCGCGTGGCTCATAACCACGAGGTCATACGATCGAAACGTATCGCCGGTATTGTCAAGCTGGACGCTATAAATGCAGCGCAACGACTTTGGTCGTATTGTTTTACCGACATGGCGCAGAGGCAGCGCGCGGGGCTCATAACTCCGAGGTCACTCGATCGAAACGGGTTGTCGGTATCTTACCAAAAATCATATAAACCCAAGTTGTTTATATTATTTACGATAAAGCAATGGAAAGTGAACGACGTGTGGAACAACTGAAAGCCGTTCAGGCGGAAGCCCTGGAACTATTTACGCGCAAAAATGCGGATTATGGTGATGCGTTTGCGAAATATAGCGTGATTGGCGTTCTTATGCGTATTCAGGATAAACTACAACGGGCGATGACGATTACAAAAAACGGGGTGAATTTAGTAAACGATGAAGGCATCCGAGATACACTCGTTGATTTACATAATTATGCGGCGATGGCGGTGATGTTGATGGACGAATGAAATGAAATGGAATGGAATGAAATGAAATGAAATGAAATGGAATGAAATGAAATGGAATGAAATGGAATGGAACGCGAGCGAATGCGTGGCGATGGAACGCGAGCGAATGCGTGGCGATGGAAGGGAAAAGGACTTAAAAATATGGATATATAGTTAAGTGGGTATGAACGCATAACTGCTCTCGTATTCCACACTGGTTACGCTCTTTTAGCTCAGTTGGTTTTAGAGCACGGATCTTATGAGTCCGGGGTCACGGGTTCGAGTCCCGTAAGGAGCATTTTAATGACGAATATTCAAATACTAATATTTAATTATATAATGTAATATATATAATGCCGAACTCTCGTAAAAGCCAATCCGGCGCCAGTCGCCGCCGCAAATCCGCTGCCGCCGCAGCGCCCCGTCGCCGCAAATCCGCCTCTGCGTCCGCTGCCCGTCGCACTCGCCGCAGCCGTCGTGGCCGTCGTGCCATCCAAAGTGGTGGATGAGGCCAGGCTGCACCTATGATCCCAAGTTAAAATAATAGTAATGTATCGTTGTGAAGACGCGTTTATAAACCGACACAAGCGGAGAAATGCGGTACTGATTTGATACATATGAATATTTAGTATACCTATAATATAGTAAATATTCGGATATGGTAATAAAGAAGAAGACGTTACAGAAGAAGTCATTTAATCATAAGTCTCTGAAAAAATCCCTGAAAAAGAAAAGTGTTACTACTACTGTAAACGTCGCTGAACTTACAAAGAAACTTAAAGAAGAAAAGGAAAAACAGGATAAAGGTCCACTAGACGAAAAGGGCAATCCATTACCAATAGAAAATCCGGAAGGCGGAGATCCTGTCTGTATTGGTGGATATAAAATAGACTATCAGTTTGACATTTTTGACCCGATTAATCCGCCATTTCGCTGTATTTCTTCATTAAAAGAAGACGGTGATGGTGGAATCGCAAATAAAATGCTTGAAATGGCGAATAATCCATCATCTGGTCTAGATGATATAATGACGGGCAATGATAAGATTATTGGCGGAAAAAAAATAACACGCCGATTCCGATGTCATCATCGTCGTCGTCGTCGCCGTAGTCGTACTCGTCGCCGTAGCCGTAGTTCGTAACCACACATTATTATTTGTTAAAACCCGATATCATAATCATCATCCACTTTTCCAAGTTGAACTTTCTTCACATTATCCACACACGATTGTATCGCCAGTTTAGGAATGCCACACTTGTCTGTATCCAATCCTACCGATGAGTTCGCCTTGAACGCGGCATCAATCTCTTCATTTGCGTCAGTATGACGATACTCTACCGCTTCTTGTTTCATCATTTCGTCCATATTCACGAGAACCTGAAACGCGCTTGTTCCATAATATCCCTCCTGACCGCACATCACATTCGCAGAGATACCGCGCATCGGGTCCAATTCTGCGTGACGCGCAGCCTTCAAGAACATCTCTGGCGTCTCTTCAAACGACGCCTTCGCAATCGGTCCGATATCGTCGCTATTGATTCCGTGACGGAAGATAGATATCATTGACGATGAAACGGTCATACGGTCGCACAATAGACACACGTGGTGATAATTGATTGGCGAGTCATCAAACACTTCAGATAATTCGTTATAAATGGCCTGGCGCGCGGCCTCTATTCCAAACACACGATACACTTCCTGAATATCATTACTCACCGTGCGCTTGGCGTCAATATAATCCAACCCGAGCATATGAATGAGGTTTGTGCCTGTTGTATCCAACACCCAGCTGTCTTTCTTCGTATATACACCATCCGATTTTACAAGTGTGTTCTTGATTTTACGCAGCATTACCTTCTTGATTCCTTTGATACCGCGAAGCACAATATTATTCATTAATTGGTCTTGAAATGACTTAATCATATAAATGTGGTCCGATTGGTCTAGCGGGTTTTGTTTATGGCTAACACTACTTCCGCCACCACCACCGCCAGATTTCTTGTTTTGTGCAATATTTTCCATACGAAGGCGAAATACGAGATGGTCATCATTGTAATCCGAAAACGCACACGAAACCTCAGAACCATAACTATTCTTAATCGCAAAGTGAATATCATCCATTGTTAACTTCTTATCCAACATTGCCTCGGGGTCAATCTTGATACGAATAATCCACTTGGATTTCGTGGTCGCCGACGATGCCGCTGCGCTACCTCCGCCGCCAGCAGCAGCAGTAGTCTCACCACCCGGGACATTCGGAACACCTCCAGTTCCCGCAATCACTGAATCACGCACACACTCCTCAATGAGTTTTTCAAAGTCTTGATACTGTGTCATTACCACACGGTCCTGTTCCACAAGAGTATTCAAATCATCCGGGTCAAAGCATACCTCAACCGTATCCACCACTTCTGAGAATTTTGTATGCTCAATCATTGGAATGAACTCCTGGACGCGTTCTGGTGTGCTTTCATCATCTTCCTTAAAATACACCGTGATGGACGGATTCTTTGGATTCTCGGACAGCGACAGGATTTCCTCAATACGTGGCACACCGCGCGTCGCATTAGACTTGGACGCAACACCTGCTGAATGAAACGTGTTCAATGTAAGCTGTGTAGTCGGTTCACCAATACTCTGGGCGGACACCATTCCGACCATTTCACCCGGCGCAACAATGGACCGCTTATACTGAAGATTGATAACACTGATGAGGATGGATAGTGCACTCTTATTGAACCGCTTCACGAGGAGCAGTTCTTTTGGCGAAAGGTAGTAGTAATACATCACTTTGAAGAGCTGTGTTGGTGACGCATAGTATAATGTCTCGAGTTGCCGAAATCCAGCAGATATCATATCCATCGCTTCCAGAGGCGTAATATCCACCATTGAGTTCTGGTTGATTTGTTGCTGTGCCTGGACGTTGTTGATAATGTGTGTAAATGATACCGGCATTTGAACACCCTTATTGTCTAGGCGGTTGAATACACGTTCAATGATGAGGTCGCGCATATCAATCATATAGTCAATGAGGTCGCGGATTTTCGCGGTCGTCGCCGCCTTCTCCTTCTTCATTTTCGCGTAAGCCGTCTTCGTGAAAGCGGTCACTGCGCTTTCTTCCGTCTCACTGGAATTGTCAAGTGGCATATGAAAGTGGGCGTAGATTTCGTCTAGACTCATCGCGACCAAGGGCAGAGTCTGATTCTCTACTTTAATCGTGTCAATGCCGTCATCGCCGTAGGAGAACTGGATGATGCGTTGTTTGCCATTACGGACGGTCATATCATATTCCACTTTCAGGTCTTCCATACCCTTGATAAGACGGCGCTGGATATATCCTGTGGTGCTGGTATCACGGACTTGAAGCCCGTTCGCGAGACCGAAGTTGAGCGTCTTGGGAATGGTCAAATCATACATCTTCGGGTGAAGTGCTGGGTCAACCATTGTCATTTCAACGATTTCATCTAGGATGACGTCATTGAGGGTGCGAACTTTGTCATTTCCGTTATCAACTTCGTCATCTACCGATGATAAACCTAGTAATGATGCGATCGTGTTTCCACTTGAACCGCGAATGACAATTGATGCGAATGATGATTGATGAATTTCGGCGTGAATATTCAGACGCGAACACAGAAATGCGACGTCTTCTGTAAGTTTGACATTATTGCCGAAATTCAGTTCAAATCTTCTATCTCTCCTAACTATGCGTGGATCAATATATGCGGTAAGAAGACCTCTGATATAATCCTTTCCAGCGACATACGCTTCTTCTGGGATTTGGGTGTTAATGGCCGCACCAGCACATTTTCCGCGCATAAATTCCGCTTCTGCGTTGTAATTGTTGTCGCCATCCACACCGTAATCGCATACATTCTTCGCAACCGGAACAAAGTCACCAACCTTGATTTCCTCCGTATACTTCTCGCGGAACTGCTGAA
>Ga0078894_10001671_pt1 | contig 16587 bp, 13 predicted proteins | sample LauGreSu1BDMLBSD_2_FD_67506 | JGI IMG/M metagenome (GOLD analysis project Ga0078894, IMG submission 67506) | Freshwater lake microbial communities from Lake Michigan, USA - Su13.BD.MLB.SD (version 4) (version 4) | ecosystem: Environmental > Aquatic > Freshwater > Lake | place: Lake Michigan... | reverse complement strand
GTCTCCTTGATTAGATTCCTTGTCTTCTCTCCTCCTAAGCCCATGTGCTTTAAGGTAAAGTAAGACTGAACCGAAGCCATTTCCTCCATTTTTTTAGCGCTAGTAACATCTACTTTAGATACAATATTACTACCTGTGTTAGGCAGCGCGCTGAATGCATTGAATCCGTACTGATATTCTTCACTAGCTGTTTTAGTTCTACCCCAACCAAACTTAATTCCTAAAGTTCCTGAAGCTACACCAGCCATAGGCACCACCGGCAAGGATACATCTTTGCCATTAATCTTCGCAGTTATAATACAATATTTCTTTTCGTTAATAATGGCATCCGCACCTAACTTAGTCACATCCGCAGGATTTCCTAAGAAATAGTTACTCCATGTCATTCTTGATATAGGATCAGGCAACTCTTGTATAAACGGATTATCTGAAGCCGAACCATCACCATGAACCGACTCATAAAAACGAATTTCAAATTTATCACCTTTTGCATAATTCGCATTCGTCTGCGCTATAGCACTACTCAAATCCCCTCCATTGAAAGATGAAGAAGCACCTAAACCATAAGAAGAACTTACAAATTCCCCCTTTTGAAGTGTGTATGCCCAGAAAGCGTCAAAATTGTGATAACTCGAGCTGATATTATAAGACCCTGCTATATTTCTAATGAAGTCATAATAAGATGCGGTATTTCCCATCCATGTCATCAGGGTATGCTGAAATTGACGTGTATTGAATAGCGGAGCTATTACAGGCTGAGCTATGGCATAAATACCTTGCTCCGGTTCATAGTCATTCCAACTCTCTAGATAGTGATTGTTTGGACAGATAAATTCACAAAGTTCTGATGTCTCATCTATTCTATCCGAAAAAGAAACACTGAGCGCTAAGCCTTTGATTTTATTAGCTAAAGCTTGACCACCAGCCATAGAATAAACTGGATTTGCATCAAGAAATAAAGCTCCTTTTATTGTTCCATTGCTCAATTCAGCAGCAAATGTATCAACCTCTGCTTGGGTACCTTTTTTATAATTGACTTTAGAGCCCACTTTGACTGTATTACCTATAGCTCCGAAATAATTATTTAAAGCATATGTCAATTTCTGAACATTGACATCATTGACTCCATTGACTATAAGAATAGATTTTCCTTCACCTTTGGCTTTTACTAAGGTATTCTTTACATCCTCTATGCCTTTTATACTAGATGCAGTACCTATAGTAACGGAATTATACAAATCAGCTATAAATCTTGCTTCTTCCGCAGCGGAGACTAGCACTTTATAGTCTGCAGTAGCACTGGTAGGGCTAGGGATAGACTCTACTTGTATATGCATACTCATATCCGTATTGTCTTTACTTACTTTTCTTCTTTTAATATATTGTTTCGAAAAACCTACCGGATTTAACCATGTAGCTGCAAAATCTGCACCAATTGATAAAATCACATCTGCATTATCAAATCTATACTGAGGTAGAGTCTTAATGCCAAATGACTCCTCTGTAGCTGTAATCAAACCAGACATGGATACAGCATCATGAGTCACATGCACTAGGTTTGGATATTTAGCCAAAAATTCAAAAATAATAGCATTCGTAGAAGGACTCATAATAGATGAAGTCACTAAAGCTACTTTACTATTTGAAGCCTTTAATTCATTTAACTTGGATACAATCTCTGCATCTACTGTTTTCCAATCTGAATCTTTTCCACCTTTCTTCGGGTTTTGATGTCTATTTGAATCATATAGCGATACCACAGAAGCCTGTGCAAGAGCAGTAGTCCCACCCGCTGATAAAGCAGAATCAGGATTGCCTTCAATTTTTATAGGTCTTCCATCTCTATTCTTTACTAGGATACTATTATACTGACCTCCTTGAGCAAAAACTGAAGCATAATAAGAAGCCATGCCTGGGACCAATTCTTCCGGTCTAGAAATATATGGAATCGATTTCTTCTCTGGAATAGAACATGAGGCTGCTATACTTGCCGCACTCACAGTAAATCCTAGTGTTTTTAGGAAATCTCTTCTATTGGTATCTTTATCAGTTATTGGTTCCAGAATACCCTGAAGTATTGGCAACTCCTCTCCAAACTCATTATTAATATTCGAATTCATTTCTTCTTTGTTTTGAATTATGATGCTATCTATCTTATTCATTGGATTATATCACTTAGATTTCTTTACTATGAGATTAATTAATAATGACATTTTTGACACTCTGTTCCACCTATATCTTCTACAGTTACTCTAGTTCTATCTCCTGCCTTCATATCACCATGGAATTTTTTAAATGTATTGTAATAGGCATTATCTACAAACTGTACATCATGATTTCTATGGCAGTTGATACACCATCCCATAGATAAAGGAGAATACTGATAAACCTCATCCATCTTTTCTATAGGACCATGACAAGTCTGACACTCTACCTTACCAGCGGTTACATGCTGAGCATGATTGAAGTAAACATGGTCTGGAAGATTATGGATTCTAACCCACTCAACTTTTTTAGGCTCTTTTGAATAGGTTTTAGTGGCAGGATCCCAGCCTACAGCATTATAAATTTTCTGAATTTCCGTTTTACCATACTGAGGGCCACTCTGAACAGCAGCATGACAATTCATACAAGTACTAACAGATGGAATATTCGCATGCTTACTCTCTGCCGCAGTAAAATGACAGTATTGACATTCAATTTTATTTTTACCAGCATGCAGAGCATGAGAAAATTTAATTGGTTGTGTAGGTTGATAGCCTTGCTGTCTTCCTAATCCGATAGCACTTTTACCTAAAGCAAAAACGAAGAGTAATACCGTGGTTAATAATAAGAATGATTTAAAACTAGACTTGGAATAAAAAGGAGTCTTATCCTCTTCGCCAACATTAAGTTTGTACTCACCCTCTGCTGACTTGTCAAGCGTCATTAGATTTAGACTTCTGGATGTCTTACCTAAGAAATAAGCTAGAATAAGTAAAATAATAAAAGCTCCAAATATAGCAACAGTGTAAGAAGATTTGCTCTCACCTGTTTTAGACGCATCGACCGCTCCAGATGAAGCTGCTGCAACTGTAGGCGCTGCCGAAGCAGGATCTTTTATATAGGCTATTATATTAGCATAATCGCTTTCTGTGATTTGACCAGTGAATACACTCATAGCACTAGCGTCAAAATCCTTCATTTTTGTAGCATATGGGTAACCAGCTGCCACAGCATCATTCCAGTTATAAATCCATGTTTTCAACCATTCTTCTCCAGATTTACCTTTGAAAGCTCCGGCAGTATTCCATCTGTCTATGACCCCTTCTAGAGCGGGTCCTGTCATTTTCTGTTTTAGAGATACATCGTGACAGCTCCCACATTTGCTTCTGAACGTAGCCTTACCAGCTTTTGCGTCTTGGGAATACATAATTCCTAGAGATAAAACCGTGAAAGACAGGAATAAACCTAGCTTTTTAATATTGTGTATCATTATATAAATATGAATTGAATTTGAATTTTAAGCGTTGCAAATATAGGGATTTGTCCTTTAAGTCATGATAGATGTAAAGAAATTTATCCACAATTGGCTTATTTAGAATTATTACAAATAAGGCAAATTGAATACCAAAGGTTTAGCATTTATCGTATGTGTAATTTTTTCTTCATTCGTTCCATTTCTCTTTTGTTATCTTTAGTTTTCAAGGCATCGCGCTTATCGAAAACCTTTTTTCCCTGTGCTAAAGATACTTCTAATTTTACATATCCTCTCTCGTTGATAGATAATTCTACCGGAACTATCGTCAATCCACGCTCCTTCACTTTATTCAGAAGTTGATTGATTTCTGATTTCTTTAGTAACAATTTACGCTCACGATTGGTAACATGATTGAGATATGTTCCGAAGTCATATTCTCCAATATTCATATTCTTAACGTAGAGCTCCGATTTTTTAAAATAACAAAAGGCCTCATTGATACTAACTTTTCCCATACGGATAGCTTTAACCTCTGTACCTCTAAGAATAATACCCGTTGAGTATTTCTTAATTAAATTATAAAGGAAACCCGCTTTCTTATTTGCTACCCGAATTTGTCCTTTGATATCCTTATTCATAATTAATGGCCCTGCGTACTTTTTTTATAAAAATTTCCAAAGAATTAAAGCTACAGAAATGGTATTTAAAATCAGATTTGAATTTATATTAAAATGCTCCTCATCGGATAAGATTAGTAATTTAGTATTAAAGAAAAATAAACTTAACGACATAGTTAAACTTAGCACCCATAAATAATCTAACCATGATAGAATATTAAGACAAGCTATGGCAAAAATGAGATTGAGAAAAGATAATAATTTGACCAAAATCCACATAAAATGCAAATATAAAGCTTAAGGTATGGAAATTCAAAGTAAATTTTGAAACTTTGCCTATAAGTAAATTCCATCACTCTGGCAATGACATGCGACCCATTTGTCGTTTAATCCAATTCTTTCTGCGAAGTATATAGCTCGAAGGCTTATCTACTCTATACCGAATAGGATTGGGTAAAACGGCAGCCAAGAGAGCGGCTTCACCTCTAGTAAGCTTGGACGCTGGCTTTTTGAAATATTGCTGCGAAGCGGCCTCTACCCCATAAATACCGTTACCAAATTCAATGACATTGAGATAGACTTCGATGATGCGCTCTTTAGACCATAGCAATTCTATGAGCAGAGTGAAATAAGCCTCCAGCCCTTTTCTAAAGTAATTTCTATGAGGTAGAAGAAAGGCATTTTTAGCTGTCTGCTGCGAGATAGTGCTACCCCCTTTCAATCGACGTCCTTTTTCATTATTACGGATAGCTTTTTTTATCGCGGTCAGGTCAAAACCAAAGTGATCATAAAACAATTGGTCCTCTGATCCTATCACCGCTAGTCTCATATTAGGAGAAATATTAGATAAGGATTCCCAGTCTTTTTTCAAAACTATATCACGCTTGCTATCCAGTGCCTGTTCTCCTAGAAAATAGAGCATGGTAGGTGTGATAGGAAGTGGAATAAAACGAAATAGTAGAACGGACACTATGGAAAGTATAAAAAACCTCTTAAACCAGAGCCAAAACTTCTTAAGAAAAAAACTTAAATAATTCATCATATAGCTTGTCTTATCGCCATTTCCATTTCAAGGCGTAAAAATACTTATAAAAGGTTTCTATAGCTGAAACTTTTGCAATAGCCCAACCCATTGAGCCATCTCGATATCCTTGAAGCCAGATATAACCTTTGAAAAATTTAAAGACGGGATTGATTATAATGGAAATAATCAGTAGTAAGAAAAAACGAGAGAGGTAACGCTCCGCAGCTAGCCGAGCATAATTCATAGACTTTAAATAAAGAGAGTCTTCATTTTTATAAGCCCTGTGCCGAATAGTAGCAGAAGACTTATAAATTTGTTTCCCAGCCTTCAAGACTAAATGTTCATGCGGAATAGTCCCTGCCCAATGAGCTAAACCCTTTTTCCAAAGCCTAATTTTTACATCTCGACTCCATAATCCATATTGTATTGATTGATTCCCAATATAATTTATTCGGCGAAAGGATATTGCTTGAAAGTTTTGATAGGTCTGTGTCTGAATAAATGAAATCAAACTAGGGTCAGCATATTCATCGGCATCGAGACTTAAAATATAGTTTGAAGATACAAGGTCATTAGCAAAATTTTTTTGCGCTATATAGTTGTCAAAATGTCGTTGATAGAATTTCACCTTCGGAAAGGAGCGGGCTATTTTCTCCGTATCATCCTGAGAATAACTATCTAGAATAATTATTTCATCTGAGAAAGACGATACAGATTCTAGGCACAGGGCTATATTCTCCGCTTCATTCTTAGTAATAATGACACTAGTTATACTCAAATCTTTTTTGATAAATCTACCGAATCCAATAAGAGCAAAGGTATAATAAAAAGAGTTAATCCGAGTTGAGTTTCTAGCATAGGCTCTAACATATTAGCCGTCAACATAGCCATTGCATACGCAGCCATTAGCCAATTGCGTCTGCGATAAGATGAACTGAAAGAGACGATGAAAATAGCAAGCATACAAGCCAGACCCAGTATCCCATTCTGCGCCCAGACCACGATAAACTGATTGTGAGGCAATTTCGCTCCAATAAGATCTCGATTAGAAAGATAACTGACCAGCTGGCCCTCGCCTACTCCAATTATATAGTGCTTTTTGATTACCTCAATACCTTGGTGGATAGATTCTATTCGTTCGCCATCAGAGTAATTTTGAAAATTTCGCTCCTTATATTTTTCTATATCCCATAAGAAATAAGATAGTTTATTTTTAACAGTAGGCAAATAATGTACAGCAGTATAAAGAACAATAAGCATAGAGAAGAGACCTAATAGCCCCTTTAGGTACAATCGCTTTTCCATAATCTTATAGCTTATAAATATGATAAAGATTAAAATAGATAAAAGCATACCCGTCTTCACAGCTAGAAACTGAATATAAAAAAACAAAGCAGCACTCACTCCTGACCAGTATAGAAAAGGAAGCGTCTGATCTTCTTTTCGATAAAAATCCAGGTGAAACAAAGCGAGGATAAGACAAAAATTAAGCAAAATGGCATAGCGAATATGATCCTTGTATGGAACTGGAATAGGCTGACCTAGTGAAATACTCGTAAGTATCTCCTGCTGATGTTGAAAATAATGAATACCAACGTACAGCGCCGAAAGACCAACAGCCATAAGCAATGCTATTGAAAACCAGCGAAACTGTACAAGTGACCATCTAGGAAGAACCATGAAACAAAAAGGTATACCCAAAAGAATAACCTTCATGCGAATAGCGCCCGTATACAAGGACCTTTCCTCTGCCCATAGACCAGATAGCACAGTTACAGCATAGAGCACTATCATTGATAGCGCTAACCTATTGTTAAGATGCCAAGACCTACTACGAAAAAAATAAATCAAAGTATAGACAATGAAAAGGATGGTAGTTACCGTCCAGAGAATGTGCGAAGGAAAAAACAAGACAAAAAAAATAGAAATCACAAGCCCTACAGGCCATTTATCTTGACCCATCAGCCGATTCAAATGCTTTATCATAAAAACAAAATTAGACTAAAGACGAAATATAGGGTAAAAAAGTATCTACTGATTAGTTAATCTCTCACTAAAGTCAATTTAATACCTTCATTAAAATGACTTATTTAAAGTACAAAGGAAATAAATTTTGACGATTTCTAAGTTATTCATTTAAAGAATTAAAACTCATTCAAATCGAAAAATAAATTCAAATTGAGAATTCATTTAATTAAATAAAAAAGAAACTTGGCTTTATCGATATACCTGAAATTGCTATTAAAATCGTTTTATTTGAATAATCATTTAGCAGGAAAACAATGCCCTAAAATCAGCCAAACATTTTACTCGTAGTATTTCGCCTTTAGGCCCAAGGGGTGAGCCTACACGCACAGTGAACATACCTAGTCTACATCCAAACTCGATGTCAGAGTCTGAATCTCCAATCATGATGGATTTTGAAAAATTGATTTCAGGAAAATCCTGTTGAGCCTCCTCTGCCATGCCTATATCTGGTTTGCGGCATTTGGGCATGATGGCTGCTAGATGCGGACAATAGTATACTCTGTCTATGCGGCCTCCTATGGCTTCCAGTTCTGTTTGCATTTTCCAATGTATCTTATCTAAATCATACACTGTCATCATCCCTTTACCTATCCCCTGCTGATTGGTTACTACCAAAACTCTTCCTATGAGTTGCGACAAATCACGTATAGCTTCTTTACTGCCAGCTATCCATTCGAATTCTGTTTCGTTCTTTACATAATCATCCGGTCTATGTGTATTGATCACACCATCTCTATCTAAAAATAATGTCCAACTTTTATCTAATATTGGAAGCACCTGACGTGGAATAGAAGTCTGCGCTTTTTCATAATCTTCAGGAATACCTATATCTATGAAATAGCCCTGACTATAAAATGGTTTGAGATGGAGGCTATCTTTATGAAGTTCAAAAAAATCTTTCTCTATAGAAAAACTAAATGGCAAATTATAATTATCAAAAACTCCAGCAGGCAGCATATAGATTCCTCCATTGATATATCCTTGATCTATCCATGTTTTCTCTTTGAAATCTACGATTCTATCATCATGTATTTCCAAGACTCCGTATCGATCTGAATGCTCCACTGCGCGCACCGCTATAATAATTTCACTCTGCTCTGCTTTTGTTACTAGCGCCTGAATATCTACATCAAAATAGGTATCACCATTAACAAGGAGAATAGGTTCTTGCCATTGTTTGGCTAACTCATAAATCAATCCCCCTGTTCCTCTAGGTTCGGCTTCTATTTCATAAGAAATAACAACCCCGTGATAAGATGATTGGAAATAATCCATTATCACTTCACGAAGATGACCTACTAGCAATACGACTTCGTCTATGCCATTTTTTTTGAGTGTCAGAATCATATAATGAAGAAATGGCAAGCCCGCTATATCAGCCATTGGCTTAGGCTTATCATGCACTACAGAGGCTAGTCTAGTGCCTTTGCCACCAGCTAGTATCACCGCTTTTCTGATCATAACGGATTTTCTACAAAATGTTTCTCTATGATTTCACATATAATATGCCCTATAAGCATTTGAGTCTCCTGAATACGGGGAGTATCTGCACTAGGTACTTTAAGAAGCACATCACAAGAGTCCATGAGGCAGGATTTGGCTCCTGTCCATCCTACAGATTTAACACCGAGTTCTTTAGCTGCAGCAAATGCTTCTACTATATTTTTGGAATTGCCCGATGTAGACATACCTATTAGGATATCTCCTTTTTTTCCTTTGGCTTTTAATAAACGAGAAAAAATATACTCATAGCCATAATCATTGGCTACCGCAGTGATAAATGCATTATCTGCACTCATAGATTCTGCGTTGAGCGGTGGTCTATCTATGTAATATCTACCAGAAAGCTCAGCCGCCAGGTGCATGCTATCTACAGCGCTGCCACCATTTCCACAGAATATTATTTTGCCACCATTTCGCAGAGATTGAATACAGAGGTCTGCGATTTCCTCTATTTTACTCATCAGGCTTTCATTCGCTAGTGTCTTTTGTTTAGTAGCTATACTTTCTTCGAATCGTGTTTTTATTAGTTCTTTGGACATATAAATTAATCGTTTAATTTTTTTTCTAATAGACTCACTTTTTTCTCACTATCCCCCTTCGTCTTTAGGAGAAAAATAGTGTCGGTAGTTTGGCGTATGATAGTATAATAAACCTTTCCTAATACATAAATCTGCTTGGAATTTCCACCTACATTATCATCGAATTTTCCACCTCTATAATTGAGAATCAGGTTCGCATTGGACATAAAATACCTACCCGATTTCACATATGTGATATCGTTGCCGCATCTAGCCATTCGAACATCAGAAAAAGTAAAATTAGACTTAAATTCTATTCTTGTTCCATTAGCCTCATCAACTGTTTTCTGGCGAATAAGTATTGCTTCATTTTCCTGCATTGTATACTGCCAAATATATTTTCCTTTTAAGGATTTACCCTTTTTACTGCTAACACTTATTCCCAATGCAGCAGCAAGTAAAACAATAAATAACGATCTTAATTTCATACCCAATTACTTAAGTTTAAAATGATTTTCCAGAATTTTATCGCAAGCCAAATCCAGCATTTGATAGACATTTTCAAAGCTATCTTTTCCACCATAGTAGGGGTCCGGCACACTCATATTCTTACCAGGATGTATTTCATTCAATATCATTTTCACCTTGACATCTTCCCCATCCTTGGTCATTTTTTTTAGGTCTTGATAGTTATAGGTATCCATAGCGAATATCATATCAAAATCAGTAAAATCAATACTTCGCAGTTTTCTAGCCCGCTGATCAGTAATATCTATATCATACTTTTTAGCAATAGCTATTGACCGCTCATCAGGCAGCGCATCGATATGATAGCCTCCAGTGCCAGCGCTATCCACAAATGCTTTAATATTTTTGGCCTTCAATTTATGCTTTAAGATACCTTCTGCCAATGGAGATCGACAAATATTGCCTAGGCATACCATTAAAATTCTCATCTCTTAATCGGTCTTCTTGGTTTATAGCTGCGCTTATTTACTTGAATAGATATATGTGGGGTTGTTTTACCTTTGTTTTGCAACATAGTTACCTCATGCGATTTAAGCATACGCCATTTTCCACGTTCCAAATCCTTTTTAGTAAGCCCTGCATATACTATTCTATCTAGTTGTTTCACTTCATAATCCAGCTTTTCAAAAATTCTACGAACAATTCTATTTTTACCACTATGTATTTTTATTCCAATCTTAAACCTATTCAATGGGTCAGGAAAAGCCAATTCATCTACTTTCATAAGTCCATCCTCCAGCACTATACCATTAATTATTTCTTCTTCGTCTTTTGTGCTGAGTTTTCTATCTAGAGTAGCCACATATAATTTCTCAACATTATATTTTGGATGCGTGAGTTGCTGCGTCAGCTCACCATCATTAGTTAGGAGAAGAAGTCCCGAAGTGTTTCTATCGAGGCGTCCAACAGGATATATCCGCAAATCTTTATAAGCAGGATTTTTTAAGGCTGGCTTTACAAGGTCCAGCACTGTTTTGCGCTCTTTTTCATCGTCTGTAGTGGTAATAAAATCCTTTGGCTTATTCAGCAATATATAGACCTTAGTTTCTGGTCGTATCATTTTACCATTCAACTTTACGCGGTCATCGTGCTCTATAGGCGTAGCTATATTTTCTACTGGTTTGTCATTAACTGTAATTTGTCCACTTTTTATAAGCTTATCAGCTTCGCGTCGGCTACAAATACCCGAATGTGCTATGTATTGATTTAGTCGCATACTGCAAAGTTAATAAATTTCTGTCCTTTAGACCGTCTTTCCTATGCTTATAAGTTGTCATCGGATATAATCAACAAAAACAAACTAGCTAGAGATGGGAATAGTCTAGTTGAAATCTGATCTCGACGTCGACTGATGGATGGGATTAAGTCAATTTTGATTCCATCACTAATTCATATTCTTTTAGCTTTGCTTCAGAAAAGATACCTATAAATCATGTTCACTGGAATCATAAAAAACTTAGGGCATATAGATAGTATAGAGCTATATGATGGTAATATATCATTATGGATATCGGCTGATATAATCGATGATATTCAAATAGATCAGAGTATAGCACATAATGGCATCTGTATGACAGTTGATGCGCTCAATAGAAAGCTTTATAGAGTGACCGCAATAGCAGAAACTATTCTAAAGACGTCTATATCCGAATGGAAAATAGGTCAATCAATCAATTTAGAGCTATGCCTCAAGCTAGGGGACCGTTTAGATGGTCATATCGTCCAGGGTCACATTGATACCATTGGAATCTGTGAGGAGATAAAAGAAAAAAATGGCAGCTATAATGTAAGATTTTCTTACGCGTCAGAATTCGCTACTTTAATTATTGAAAAAGGATCTATAGCAATTGATGGTATTAGTTTGACATGTCACAGTCTATCTCATTGCGAATTTACAGTTTCAATTATTCCATATACTTGGACTCATACCGTTGCGCAGCATTGGGTACAAGGAACCATTGTCAATCTAGAATTTGATCTATTAGGTAAATATCTCCAACGTCAATGGAGGTTAACTACAAAGGGCGAAGAAGATATTCCCAATAATTCTTAGCTTTCCTGCTTGTCACCTGTTTACTAGTAGTTGGATTTTCCATATAGGCCAGTAACTGCTGAAAGCGAAGAAGTCCAATAGAAGAAGACGCTGAAGTGTTTATATCTGAACTCAGGAGGGAGGTAACCCAAATAATTTTTTCACGTGCACGAGACATCAATACGTTCAATCTATTCTCTCCTTTAAATTTTAATATGGGTCCAAAGAAATTATAAAGCTGACCATTTATATTTTTAGCATAACCTGTGCTAATTAGAATAATATCTCGTTCATCACCTTGCACCTGCTCTATACTTTTGACGAAAAATGGTTCATGACTGGAATCCCATTTTTGAATTGCATTGTGAAGATTTCTATTAGTTACTATAGCCTCATCGAGCACGTTTATAATCATATCCTTCTGCTGTAAAGAAAAACTAATTATTCCTACAGATTTAGATGTTCCAAATTTTAGCAAAACATCTGATAATGCTGCTACTATCTTTATTGCTTCCTCCTTGTTTTTACGTTGATGATAAATACCCTTACTAAGATAAATACGCTCAATGGCAGAATCAGAATATGGAGACCGAACAGATAAATTGTTTTGGTAGAAATAGAAATTTGAGAAATGAATCAATTCTCTATATCTTGAACGATAATGACCCCAAAGTATATTAGATTCCATCTTCTCTTCTGCAAGTTCCAAAAGGCTCTCATGCGGATCTTCTATACTATAGTTTTGGTATTTGAAAAATCTACTAGGAGTCAATTGCTGACTATCTCCTACGACTATGAGCTTTTTTGCACGAAGAAGAGCAGGAATACTATCCCTCAATTCTACTTGACTTGCTTCATCAATAATGATAGTATCGTAAAGTTCTGGTTCAAGCGGCAGATACTGTGAAAATTTATCCAAGCTAGCTATGGTAAGAGGTTTTAACCATAAAAGAAAATTGATATCCATCGTTTTCAACCATTGAAATTGACTAGGCTTATTGGACTTTTTCGACCATTTTTTTTGAATAAATTGTATAGATTTTTTCCATTTTTCTCTTATTTCTTTAGTTTCTGATCTGCGAGAATTTAAAATAGAACTGAACTCTTTACGTTTTTCTGTCTCCCTCATTTGCATTTCATTTATCAAATTATATGAAACATATTCCGCATAATGCTTTCGAACAAACTTTGACATAGTCACAATTTCTCGCGCTGAATAATTTTTTAAAACCGAATTAATTATCGGCTCATTATATGATGCATTTTTATAGGCCAGCCATGAATAATAATTCTCAAACTCCATACAGCAAGACCTTTCCCAATCTATTTTTGCTATCATTAAGTTTTCTGAAAAGTCTCTAGATATAATATCCTTAATAGAAGTATTAGCTAGTTCAGGATTTAAATTCAGAATCTCTTTCACATTTGAAATGAGTATTTCCCAATACATCAAGTCAAATGCAGCATTTAAAATACAATGCTCCTGCACAAAAAGCCAGACAGGTAATCTAGATTTAATTTTATTCTGAATATAAATCAAACTCTCTGAAGCTACCTCGCTAAGATTTTCGTTACGAATTGCATTTTCCTCAATATGAATTTTATCCATTTCTTTTCGCCATGATAGGCTATCTATTGCCTCTCTGACTATAGCTATTCTATCCCATATTTTTTTTGCATTCCATTTTGAATATATTTTGGTAATATCCAACGCAATTTCCTTAGCCTTTGGATTATAAATTTTAGTCCAAAGGTTGGCACTCATTAAATAATCATGGTAGTAGATCAATCTTTCCTCCCCGACTATTTCTAACATTGACTCTTTTGGCTTAGTTAGGAGAGTAGATTTTTTTTTTAGCTCTAAGGCTTTCAATGCAGGATTTATCTTTTTCTTCTTTAGAAGTTTTCTTAATTCTACTAAGTTAATAGTAGATAATAGTCGCAGTGGTTGTTCGAGAGATTTTATAAATTCTAGTTTATATCCCGATAGTATTGGCTGATTATTCAACATTCGTTGAAGTTCTCTCCACCTCATTAGAAGATCTGTTGGTTCTATTTTTAGAAGCTTGGCATGAGGATAGATAAAATCAAAAATTGGATGCTGAAAAGCAATTGATAAATCCGACTTCTCAGTGCTATCTTTTAAGTGTACCTTTTTATCTCTAGCTTCAAAATAGTCTGCTATTATTCGCACACAATGTTTGAAATAAGTCAAGTTAAATGTCTCTATAGATTCCTTTGTCCTATCTGAAAGATAAAATTCAATAGACTGCTCAGTAGATGAAAACAAATTAAAACTAGCTTGTTCACCTACTAAATTCAAATATAAAGAGTCTAAACTTAGATGATTCAAACGCTGAAGTATAACATCCAATGCAGCTTTTTTCTGAGAAATTATAGCTACTTTTTTACCATCTAATACTTCCTGAATCGCTAGATTGATAATCGTCTGACTTTTACCTGTACCTGGAGGGCCCACTATAAGACAAGAGCCTTCTCTCGCTCTTTGAATAGCTTTGGCCTGGCTATCATCCATAGCCAAACTGTGTGTTAGACATAGAAAATCAGGAGGATTGCGGTTATTTTGATTCTGGAAAATAGTATCATTCCATAGTGAATCTAGGGCCGAACTAGACCATTTTTCCCTCTTTATTGTCTGCAAATCTCTATGAATGTATGCATTATGACCTAAATCAAAGTATAGCGCAAGAGCATCTTTGCTATATCTAAGATGAGTCTGCTCCAGCCAGGCTTCTATTTCTGCTTTAGCCAACTCAGCTTGTCCTTGATTCAACTCTGCATTTAATATAAACGTATCATTCAATCTGGACCAAGAAATACTTTTTTCTTTAGACTGGATATTCAAATGAACTGGCAGTAGAAAAATTGGAATCTTTTCTCCCTGTGAATTAGTAAAATAATGACCAGACGAAACAAAGACTAGGTGCCTTCCAGACTCTAAAAATACCTCCTTGGCGTGTCGATAAATCCTTCTTATAGCGACGTAATGCTCAGTAGAATCTTGTGTTAATGAAAAATGACTCGATGAAACATCGAGCCATTTTTTAAAGTTGGGGTTAGTATTAAACTGGACTCTTTCTAGAAAATCATGAATTTTCACCAGAAGAGAATTGACTACGAACTAGAAAGTAACAGCTGCTGGTGTAATATTAATAGGTATGATTTTCTTTGTGAAATCATAATTATCCAGAATATTCTTTACAGGTCTGAATTTCAACATAGCTTCTCTTGTTAATCCTTGTAATTTAGCATTTTGACACTTCAATTTAGCGTAGTTTGCACCTACGCCATACACCACATCTGCTATAGATTTCTGGGTTGCTGGATTAGCATAGTGCTGGCTTCTTAGTTTTAAATCATTCTTATCATATTCCAATATACCAGTATTAGTATTCACTTTAGATGCCACTTTAGGTACACTTTTCTCTAATTCTTTAAGCACGAATAAACTTTGTTGCATATCAGTTAACGCTTTGATATTTCTATCTATATCTTCTGCTATATCTTCATTTCCATTAGAATTGAAGATATCCTTAGCTAGTATTACTTCTAAACCCATCATGTGATTATAGGCTGCATATTGTTTTTCCAACTTAGTGTTACCAAGTTTAGCATAGAGGCTGGAAGCTAAAGTATAATTATTATCGCGCTCTGCCTGAACCGCATATTCACTAATAGCGTCCATGTCATTGCGTTTTCTCAATGTATCTGTAATAATTTCTACCACCTGGATATATTCTTTCATCTTATCTGCCTTTTTTAGCTCTGTAGCAAATTTTTGATATCCCTCTATGACTCCACCTGTAGCGTAGTATTCCATTGCTTTGACCAAATCACCTCTATTGTAATATAAATCTCCTGCTTTTTTGTAACCTTCTCTTTCTTTCAGCATTATATAGGTGGCCGCGCCTTGTTCTATATTTTCAGGCTTAGCAGCGTAGAGATCTCCGATGAGATAGATTCCTTCGTTATAGCCTGCTTTTTCATAATAACTTAGTGCTTGCGGATAATAATCCATTCCCATATCAAAAAATTCATTTCCTATCATTCTATTCGCTTCTGCAGGTGTATAAGCCTTAGATAATGCTTTAAATGCATTCTCAAAAGCTTTTTTCTGAAGCTTAGGGTCAGATTCTTTAAATGCATCTTCAAGATAAGCTTTGCCTATCTTATCTTTCATTTCTGTTTTATTCTCCTTGCCTCCTTTGGCGTAAAATCTATCAGCTGTTTTTAAATCACCTTTATTATAGAAAGCGTCTCCAACCGCTATATTTCCTTCTTTCAACATCTTCATATCGCGATAAAGTTCTAAAGCATTGTTTATAAGTTCACCTTGCTTACCTTTATCTTTTTCCTTCATAGCCTGAGCTATCATCGTATTGGCCTTGGCCATTTTTTTCTGGTCTAGCTTTGGAGCATTAGCTGGGTTCGTTTTACCATTTTGAGAATAAGAGGTAGATGTCAAGCCTAAAACTAATAGTAGACATAAAAGAAATCTTAACATATGGATATTTTAGTTATAAATTAATATGGACAAATATATGATTTTTCTAAGAAGTTTTTGTTTAAAACTTAAATTTAGGATAAAAATTATATCAAAAAGGTTTAATTATCTATTTTACAATTATTTATATTTTTTAATTAACCTCCTTCTTTCATTTAAAGAAACAATTGTACATTTGCTCAAAACAGAAAATTATGGGTTCTTTATGGAAGACATCACTCTCTTTATTTGCACTTTTTATCCTTGCATTCATTGTGGTGGGATTTCTGCTGCCTAGGGAGAATAATTTCCAAGTATCAAAGTCTGTCAAGTGCTCTCCAGATAGAGCATTTACTTTGATAAATGAATTGAA
>Ga0078894_10001670_pt1 | contig 16588 bp, 4 predicted proteins | sample LauGreSu1BDMLBSD_2_FD_67506 | JGI IMG/M metagenome (GOLD analysis project Ga0078894, IMG submission 67506) | Freshwater lake microbial communities from Lake Michigan, USA - Su13.BD.MLB.SD (version 4) (version 4) | ecosystem: Environmental > Aquatic > Freshwater > Lake | place: Lake Michigan, USA... | reverse complement strand
ACAAGCCTTACCCCTAAAGCAGGACTCGATAACAGACCTAGATGGATGATGGGTGGTCTTAGAGATGACACTGGTAGCCACAATGCAAAAGACGTCTTTGGTAAAGGATTTGGTCTTGATCAGACTAGAACTGGAGTTGCAACAGCTGATGGTAAATATAAAGTACAACTTGGTCTTGCTAGTCGCGAACTTGGAGGTAAAACTCAAATGGAATACTCGCCTGAACTTGGTCAGTGATATCATCTAATATATTGAAGTAGAATGCATCTTCTCTTAATATTAGCAAGGTATATTGACTGTTATTATATTTTATTACACCCCGGTATTTAAGTTGATATTAGTTTAATATATTTAAAAAATACTACTCTTGAATTAATATGTCTATGGTCTAACGAGATAACTATATTTAGATGATATATACTAAACTAATATCTTTTTTTATGATTGTATATATAGTGTTACAGAGGTAATAGCATTATAATAAAGAAAATACTATATATAAACATGAATGCCAAAGCAAGAACTCTAATTATTGTTTTCATCACAGTTAGTATAGTAATCGCGATTAGTAACGATTTATCATCAATATAAGCAATTTTAGGACTTATTTCATTTATTATGATTTGTCACTTTTATTTGAATCGACATTAAGAAGATATACAACAAATACTTAAAGAATACTAAACTGATCTAGTAAAACAATTTGGTATAATTGAACAAGCTTAAGATCCACTTAAAGAGAAGGTAGTAGTGATGTCTGGGTACTTAAACGACTCTGTTTGTAATAATATGCAATAAACTAATGGAACTTCTTGTTATCCTTAAGAACTAAGTGTTTCTGTCACTTAAGGCGCATTTCAAGGAGATAGATATAATATAGAATAAGGTAAATATACACCTAAATTTGAATTTAAAGATGCGAATCATATGAATAACCGCGATAAACTTACATATCTATATGAAGATAATAGAATAAGTCAACATCTTCTGCGCAATAAACCACTTAAAGCAATAAAAAACTAGACTAAAATGTTAAAGAATCGAGAATATTTCAGTAATATTTTTGAAGATGAAATTAGATATAATATACAAAGAAGCGGGGCTTGGGATTCAGAAAACATAGATGACTCTTAATTCTGTATGTGATAACGGTTAATCTTGCCTTACCTTATCGTCTAACCTCATAAATGAGGACGCCTCTTCCTTAACATTCAAGTGTAGGTGTCTTGATTTATCAAGTAAACCGTTATCGCTTATATTTAATTAAATAGAGAGGTGTCAATCTTTAGATTGTTAACCGTTATTAGACGATATCAGTGATTCAGCGCGAATTTAGTACATTATTTTAGTATAATTTGATCAAAATAGAGTTTATTGTTTGAAATCCATTCGCAGTATTTAGAGGTATCTTTGGGTATTTTACTGTTATGTATATATAGATTAGCATATGTTGTTTGTAAATATATATCATCTAGAGGAAATTTTAATCTAAAAGTTGGTACAGTAATACGACCTAGTTAAGATGGTAATTGAAAGGAACTAGGATTGCCTGATCCATTATATGCTTAAACATCACTTCCAACGAGTATAACTTAGGGAAACAGCTTAAGTGTATTTACAAATATAGAACAACTACTTTTACAACTCTCATTAGTAATTAGAACAATTCCCGGTATTTGGTCTTTCAAGTACATTTAAGATTGCATTTATATTAGTTTATGTAGGCTGAATTGATTATCTTAATAATTGATTTCTATTAGATCTTTATGTTATTTATGCAGTTTATCGGTGTCTTTGGATACTTTTTAAATTTGTTATAAGTTAGTTTTTTTCTTTATATCTGAAAGACTTGAATTGAGAACTAGAGCCGATTATGTATCAAACCACTTAGACATAAATTTAGGAGAAATCGAATAAATACTCTAATAATATAGTAAATAGTGACTAGTTTGTTGTTATAGTATCAAGTCAATAAATGAAAAGCAGTCTTGTGTGAGCCCGCCCATATTACTCCTTAGATCTATTACTATTAAGTTTCTTTATTATATAATTTATGTTTTCTTTTAAGTATTACTAGATCGCTTATCTTTGAATGTACCAATGATTGATTTTTGTATTATTTTTAATTTCTAATCATAATCTAAAGTAAAAGACGGATAAACAATAAGCATTGTCTACTTATCTATCTTATAAACTTGCATATTTGCATATATCCTGATATTGTTTAATTTTAATCTTCTATAACTATCTAGACAATATCCGAGGTCATCTATATTAAACTTGAGTTAATCGTTGATTTCAGTATATTTAAGCGGTATTTTGATTAATTTGCGCTTCCTTTAAATAGTTATTGAGTGTACCGGAAACAGATAATTCATAACACCAAGATATAAAGCTTGTTTCATCATATTGTATTATAAAAAATTGGTATTTCTCTAAGAATAATCAGATACTCGTTTCAGGTATTTGAGCACTGGTTCCCTATTAATAAGAACAATTTAGTCGCCTTATTTAAGTAATCCCAAAAGATACTCGGAATTAACAATATCTACTTTAACTACAAACAGTTATATAATGTCTTCTATATGATTTTTATCTTTAATAGTATGTAAGGAGTTTCCCGAATATACTTTATATGTATCGTGCTTATTACTTTAACTACTAATAGCAATGTGCTGTTAATCCAATTATTATTTATTTATATTACTATATGTTTCTAGTAGTGTAGCCGATTATTTTTGACTTTAAACAGCATTATCTCTAGTAATTACTATGTTTTCTTTGATTTCACAAGTCGCGGTAAATCCAGAATACATAAACAAACAACAATTATTAAATTAAACGGCAGTATGATCATCATGTACTTTATGAGTAAATATGCGCAATAAATACCGATACTCGTAATAACTCAATTTATGGTTAATATACATCTTAATATCACTGATAAACGCATTAATATCTTTAAACGAATAGTTCATTGGACTCTATTTATATAATTCTAAAACATAATCTAGATCCTTTAATAGCACCGCGTTCCAGTTATCATCTTTGTGTTTAGATATATATTAAGCATTCTTTGTATCTATATGATCTATTTACTTAGCAATTGGGTTTGTTGTGGACTTGCCTTATCCTACAATATTAGTTTATATCATTTAATATACAAATAACTTCATATATAATAGCATTTATTGAATACCATAATCTATTAAAGAGTTGATTTTAGTTGGTGTATATAGCGTCTCTTCTCTTAATATTAACAAGGTATATATCAATTGATATTGAGGTTTAAATTGCATTATTTTTAAATAATAGAATCAAAATAAGATTTATTGGTTTCTAGCCATTTGCAGTATTTTGAGATTTCTTTTTATTTACCATTAGACGGTGATCTTACTACTATATTATAAAAAAAAACATTAAAATAATATTATGAATCATTCAACTAATTCGAAATCAATAGAAATACTTTAAGCAAATTGTTGATTTAAGCTAAGTTTAACTCGTTTATCAAGTAGTTTCTTGATTCTATAAGTATGATCTTTAGTAATAAATCCAATATGCGTTTCGGTATCATCTTCATTATGTAATAGTACTTTAATGGCTTGTTTATCATATTAGTTATCGGGATCCGCGACTACCTTCAAATACTTTGTTTCTGATTGATTTTGAAGCATATCTAAGACTTATTCATTGGTAAAGTCCCTGAATCTATATCCAACTAAAGAAGCAGTTTGTGTCATTTATTTATATTTAATAGTATCTGTTCAATATGATATACCACCAATAAGTAATGACTATCTTCCGTAACGCTATTAATTTCATAAAAAAGAGTTATCAATGGTTGTTTATCAATTGTTTCATATAGAATAGTTAATGATTTTATCTATTTATTTTACCAGAGTATCTTGTAATGAATCGTTATTAATAGCAATATGCGGTGTTTTGTTAAACAAATCTATATGGAGTTATTCAAGTTATTGTAGGTATTCAGTGGAAATTGATTCTTCTCCGGGTCTCTTTCTTATATTAATGCGATTAATACAGGTTTCCAAAGATGTTTATATATATACAAATTCAAATACAAATCCGCGATCAATTAGTTGTTGTTTAACGGGAAGCCAGAGATCGTCTCTAAACTATTCGTATATCTTAAGATCTAAACAATCTAGGATTCCGGTATTAATGAATTACTAAACAAATATGTCTCTCTAAGACTCAATAGAGCGCTCTACTATTACTATATCACACGACATATCTAGTTATTTGAACTGGTCTACAAGTGATTTAAGGATAATTAATTGAAATTTGAGACTATTAGCTTTTGCATCTTTATATAGTAGTTATAGAATATTTTCATCCTTATTATTTTTGTATTAAGACCAAATATCAAGCGGTTCTGGTATAAATCCAATTTTAATATCGTCTAACCCAATAAATTGGGACGCCTCTTCCTTATCATTTAAGGGTAGGTGTCGATTTTTAGATCGTTAACCGTTATCATTTTAAACTCTTTATTGTATTTTTTCTATTAAAGTAGACTTACCGGCACCAATTAGTCCTTCAATATTGATAATTCGCTTAGATTTGTGTTATTTCAATAAACTAAATTAACTACCTGATTATACTCCAGTAATATCCATATTATAATTTAATCAATTTGTTTAATATATAACTTTAAATCATTGATTAGGCCTTACAAGGACAGCTCCAATCATGTTACAAGGAGTAAATCATCTCGCGTTTCCTTGATATTACCATTAATAGAGATAGTTTAACCAGTAATCCGCAGATCAATCAATGACTTGCCACTTTTAATCATTAATATCAACTAGTTACTAATCTTGACTAATATCGTCTGATTGGGCTACAAGGAATACATTCCTTTCACCCTCTGTTTAGTGTTTTTCTTCAGGATTTTAATCAAGAGAGCGCGAAAAGACTTTAGTCTTTGTAGCAAGATTAGATCGTTATCCGTTATTAGTATATTTGTTTTATTATGTCTTATGTTTTATCCTAGATCCTGTAGTAGCCGATTAATTGATATTATATGCATCTTCATTAATAATTAAGACTTTCTAGGTCTTATCTCTATTAACTTACACTTCGGGTTAAAAATGCAATTATTTGGGAGATTTATTAAGGAATTCCGTATAATGTTATTTATCTACTATATGGTGAGATATTTGAATTGTCTATAGATATGCAGTTAGTTATCTAAGGAATGTATCTTGTTATGCACACATAAATATTTCGAGTTATCCCATTCTAGTTAAGTTTACATCTTGCGCGAATTTATGTATCATCTTCTCTAAAATTCTATGTTATTCAGTATATATAAGCATTAATATTTCAATATCCTACCCGTATTATTGATATCCCTTATATCCCTTTAATCTAGTATGAATGTGTTTAGATCTACCAATTTTAATGCTCTAATCGCTATATTTGACTATGTAAATTCCAGGAAATTAACCTGGTTTAGTATATTTTTAAACGGGGTTTGAGTTGTTTAATCTAGATTTATTACTATAACTACTATATATTTGTTGTATTGGGAAGAGCGCGACCTTCAATGTTAAGGAACAAACTTAAGACAGGTACTGACTCATTTCTATTTCAATTCTCAATATAGTTTTACATACATTATACATATCATATGATAATAGCTTTATTTCATTAAATATAATCCTGATTTAACGCACCAAAGGTATCTATCGCAGGAATGTTACAAAATTAAATTCATAAATACAAGTAACAACTAATATAAGAAGTATTCATTTAGAGCAATTAATGATATGTAAATGTCTCAATTACCCTTATTGTCTCTATATGAACGCTTTATTTAATTGAATATTTGTGAATCGAATTACACATTGAATAGAGCTAAGTAAATATATATTAACTTTATAAATAGAAAACTTAAGTATCATGAATAAATAGAATATAAAAGATAAGTCTTTGTCCTATTAGAAAGAGAAGTATATAAAAATAAAAGAATTCTGTACAAATTGCGCGCTTTCATAAAACTAGATATATAACTTAATAATTGACAAGGATCCCGCTTTATATATAAATATTAGTATAGACGCTTAAGTTGCTTCCGAAATGATATTTGCTTTCATATAGAATATAAATAAAATTAAAGTTAAAGATCCAAATATTGACAATTACACTTCTGTAATTCTACACATTCAAGAGTAACTAGTACATAATATTGATAAACAACAAGAAATACCAATTATAGGAATACCTAATTTCCTTGGATTTAACTGTTATATTAGTAGCGTTTTGTAGGTTTTAATTCGGATACCTGAATATTGGATTTCAATTGCAGATACTGTGTAATTAATGAAGATAAACGCTTAATGGCTATAACAAATACCCGAGATACCTAGTGATAATATAAATAATTAATGGATCAACTTAATAGATTCTAGAATTCACTCTAAATTTAAAATGTACTATAATTTGCTTATATCTGTATATGAATTTGGTAACTTGATGACACATAATCCCTAATAAATAGAAACAAAAGGAAAATAAATGATTCAATAAGTATCTAATATATGTTAGAGTTACTTCAATGATGGTAGTCGGGATGTTATGAATTCTGCGGATGCTCTATTTCTTAATATAATGGAAACTATTGAGATTTTTAATCCTATTGCTTGTAAATACTTAATCAGTTCATCTTAGAAAATTATATCTAATATAACAAAAAACCAACACTTTGAAGAGACTTACTTTATTCCCTCTTAAATACCATATTATTACTTGTTTACTTAACACTCGTTTATTAAGAATATATATCACCAGTATAAGTTTAATGATGTTATTTCTATTATTTACAGCGGGAATTACCAAAAATCGTATTGGAACGAGATTCCTCTAGTTATAGGCTTAGATTCCAAATATAAACAGAAATTCAATGAAGAATATTATCTCTCTTCTGTAATAGTATATGTTAATGGAAATCATTATTTGACCTATTAATACTAACCAAGTAACAGCGTTTGGTATCTATTAAATGATAATGAAATCGCAGATATAAGTTAATTCATATAAACACATAAAGATGGACATCAATACTTTGAATTCAAGTAAAAACACGTAGTACCAACTGTTATTGTATATAGAAAGAAATAGAAACTAAACTAAACCAGCGCATGGCTCTCAAAATATGCTAATATAGTACCAAATCACCCCGTTTAATCATATACACTTAGACTGAATCCTTGCAAATATGATTTAATAAACAAGTAATTTACTTAGTTTACACATCTTAAGGAAGCAATACAATCTAGTCAATTTAAGACTTATTTCAATAATCTATTAAGTTATATATAGTATAAGTAAAACAACTAATCGGTACAATCTAATATTAGAAGTAACTCTATTATTAATTTATGGAATCCGCTGATATTCCCTGGTATTGTCCCATTTGACGCGGTACACAAAGCTGCTATGTATGATTTGCGCAATCCCCTTAATATGTTATTGTATATATCAGATAAGTAATGTTTTAGTGTTATAGATCAAGTTATTTGTTTATTGTTTAAATAGCCTTAAAGCGCGAATTTATCTTAATATCTATATGAAATATTCGGGTAATTCTATATATACTTCATTGAATCTATTGGAAACATAAGGGAATATTCTAAAATATATGCTCTATATCAGTAAGATTAAGATTTCTAATAACTACAAAAACAAGCCGGTTCTGATGGTCAAGCAATTATTTCTAAAGAATTTATAGATAACATAAGTAAAATAATGTATGAACATCAAAATTTCAATTTACCTTAAGTATGAATTACTTTATATTGTTTCTTGTACTAAAGAGTATATTAAATATATCTATATTAAATGAACAAGTTTACCCCTTATTTGGGACTAGCATTGACATCTGTTAGTATTGGATTTATAATTAAAAAACATCAAGAATGTACTTTAATGCCCTTGGTATAATGGAACAAATATTAATAAAGATTCAAGCAATTCAATTAGAAATTAGATTAAAGATTTCAAAAATTAGACAACATACTAGAGGGAGGATTTCAAAAATTAGATAATACATTAGAAGAAGGATTTTAAAAATTAGATAATAAATTAGATTAAACCGGCCAGTTACTATTATAATTATTTGAGTAATAAAGTAAGAAATGATCATTTGATGTTGTGCGAAGTTCTTTTTTTAGGTAAATTAAGATGAATTTTCTATTATAACGATATGATACTAAAGTATATGATTTTTTATAAGTTTTCATTATTAAATGAAGCAGTAACCCGCGGGAAATGACAAAGAAATAATAGATTTAGCATTTAAGATGATATCATACTAAGAGAATTAAGATATATATACTGATAGTACTAATTCAATATTTGCTCCATATTAGTTATCAGTGAAATACGCAGTTCATCCAATGTCTGATAAATACAGATTTCTTGTAAACCATTCAACTGGGAGTGGTAAGACCTTAACTAGTCTATTAGTAGCCCGAAATTTCCTTAATTACAATTTGCGTGTTTTTGTAGTTACTTTTAATTAGAGTTAGTTTGAGAAAGAATTGTAGACTATACCTGAATTGGGGTTTATAAGTCATTCTGAGTTGAAAACAATAAAGAATTATCCTAATATGTAAGATGAGATAATCCGTAAAGTACATAAGAGAATTAAGAGTAGAATTAGTTTTATTGGTTATAAAGAGTTGTTTATTCGTGTTTTTGCGGGGTAGGGTGGTGTAAATATGGAGTACTTGAATTAGTTCCGAGGTAGTTTAGTTATTTGTGATGAAATTCATAATATATACAATCATTATAAGAAAAACATTTACGGGGTAAGTATTTAATTTCTGTCTTATATGATGGGAACTAATATTTATTTACTCTATTTGTCCGCGACACCTCTAAGTTATTCAAAGGAATTAGGAGCTCTTCTTAATATTATGCAAGTAAGTCAGGATTAAGATATTTAAATACAAGAATTCATCAATTAAGTAGCAATTAAGAATAAATTAATACAGGAGTCTGCTAATAGCGAAGAAACTATATAATAGAAGAATGTTTAAGATTAAATTGAATAACTACAATCTTATTTGTAAAAACCCTATGATCTAGAAGACAAATCTCTAATTAATACTATAAAGGAAATACTCAAGGATAAAGTATCATATGTGCCTGAAATATAAAAAAACTTCCCTAAATTCGAGTAAATCGGGTAAGTATATAAAGCCATTGACAATGTTTACTTGTATAGATGCGAGATAACCCAGGAATTCTCTAAAAATATGATGGATATGACTAATTACCTGGCTAAAGATGAGAGTTTCAAAGATATAATTTTACATCCGGAATATGATATAACTAGTATAGTAAAGTAATTAAAGAGAAACAACTTATAACTAGTAAAATGGGCTAATTCTCTTGATATTTCCATTACTAAAAGTCTTATAAATGATACATTGACTGGTCCATATCTTTAAGTTGAAAATATAGGTAAATACAGTCCTAAACTCGGAGTATTGATACAGTAATTGCTTACACTGGAGACTAAGTCGTTTATCTATATAAATAACATATAAGGATTTGGAGTTGACTTGATATGTGAATTGCTTAAAGTAAACGGTATACTGCTATTTGACAAAGCGCCGATTGGTTCAAGTATTTGCTTTAAATGTAAGTAAATGTTCCGTAATCATGATAATACCCATTAATTTGTAGCCTATAGAGCAATAGTTATAACTGGACAAAATATTAATTAAGGAGACTAGTATTTGAAGAGATTTAATAGTCTTGAAAATATAGTTAACAGTACATATTAGATAGTAATTGGAAGTATAAAGATGAAAGAAGGATATAACGTAATGGGAGTAAATAACGCATTTGTACTATCACTTCCGTATAATTTTACTAATTACATTCAGGTTATTGGTAGATGCGCGCGTAATAAATCGCATTTTGACTTACCTGTATAATAATAGTATGTTAAGAATTACTTCCTAATACATGCGAGTAAAGATGCCCATAGTTACGAATCACATAAATTCTAAGATCTAATGAATAATAAAGAGAAATCTACATTATATGGTAAAATCACAAGAGAAGAACTTGAATTATGGACTAAATCGCTTGATTTCAAGTAAGTACAGTATTATGAAAGTATAATTCATGGAGTCTCAATAGATACTAAATACTTCTATCCAATTTACTTTAAAACTAACTAATTATAACCCGGGTAATTTGAGGTATTGTCTGATAATAAACTTAAGATGCTTCCATTTACATTTGAAGTACCTGTTAATATGATTGAACCAATTGATAATATATGGGAACAAGACTTAAATACATTCTATTTGTTAGATATTGCTAGTTCAATCAATAGATAAATAACTGTGTAAATAAACAAGTTACTCAAGATACAGTCAATATGGGACATTGAACACTTAATTCAAACAATACTTAAGACTGATTAAGCTCCTAATATTAGTATAGTTCCTAGGGATTTAGTCAAATAAAAGATCTTTACGACTTAGAATGTGTATATAATAGACAATTTTGTGATTTATTCTCGGTAGTAGCCTTAGTTAGATTTCTTCTTTAATTCTTAGTTATATACACCTGCAATTTCTTTAAATATAACAAAATAAGATGAATCGCCTATTGATCCAGCATTAATTGTAGAATTGTACAAATATATAGAATAACATTTCAAGCCTTATGTAATTGCAATTTCCCAGAAAAAAGTATTAAATGCTTCTATTAAAATGTCCGTTACTTCTAAACATACTCTAGATATATACAATATGATAAATCAATTATTTAGGAATGTAAGTCTTAATACAGTTTAATAGCTATATAAGTCAGAAATCATTAAATACAACTAATAAATAAATAACAATCAAGTACAACGGGCTCATTATATTGCCGTATTAAATTTAGTACTTCCCTTCATTTACGAATCATCTTTCAACTAAAATAAACAAGTTTCCATTGATTAAAATTAATCATCTTCAAGCAAGACATTTAACTCCGATTTGTTGATTTTAAATGGATTTTTGATTGATATTCATACTTAAATGTACATCCATCCTAACGGGGATCATTCAGAGATATCTGTATAGCGGGACAAAGTATTTGCAGACTAAATTGGTATATTCAAGTTATTTTCTTAGTAATTCAAATTATAAGACTTAAGCTAATTGTATTAACATAAAAATATTTAACAGAAAACAGGAGCTGTATGCATTTCACTTGAAAAACTATAGATCAAGAACAAAATTGAAACTAAAGGATCTAAAACATATGACAAAGATACTAAACAAGATTTGTGTTAATAGCTTTAACTACTATATATATAAGAATATTTATCAGCTATATTCCACTTTCATTAATATTTTAATTTCTTGTTCTAGTTCAATTGATAACGTCTAACCTCATAAATGAGGACGCCTCTCTGTTAAATTACAAATATAGCGACGTCTATCTTTAGATAGTTACTCAAGTTCAATTATTGAGTTAATGTTTAAGCGCGAGAGTCATTATTTACTGAGTTAATTCTTATTTTATTAGTGTTTATTTGTCTATTATAGCTTAACTCATTTACTTTAATTGTTATTTCTATTCCTCATGATATTTACCCATTTGTGCGTATAATTCACTCTTAAATTGATCATATTATTGTTTAGGATGGTATTTATTTATATGTTTAAATACCTTCAACGGGTAATAACATAGATCTTTAATTGATTACTCGCTATTAGTATATACTAGAGGTTGTTTAGATCTAAATTCAATATATTAGATAAATGCCGGTTAAACAAATTATTTATCTATCATTATAATATTAAAAACACTAGGATATTCTACTGAAAATGTGTTATATTTCTCAATAAACTTAGTCTGCACGGCGTCACTCATATTCCCTAGTTTAATCGATTCTTTAAGCATTTATTTACACAATTTGATCAAGGCTTCTTTGTCTATAGTATCTGAACTAATCTACCCATCTTTTATGATTTATGTTTCCATTATTTAACTATCTATTTTCAATGTAACAACTACAATTAATATATAATAAACATCTTAAACACAGACCTACAAGAAATATTGATTTAGAACAATTACTAAGTTCTGTACAAAATTAAGTATACAACAAATCTAGAATTGTATATATAGAAAATCCCAAAAAAACTCGTAGATATTTGATATAGTAAGCATTAAATTTATCTTTGGTATCTTGATTATTAAATAACAACTAAATTTATTTTGAACTATTAATTATATCATAATGTCCTGTTTTAATACCAGTATAGGGGTATATCGGGTTAAATATAGAGATATATGCAAATAAAAATATAAATTATATATGCTAAAAATAGGAACTAGTAAATAATGCAATCAGTAATGGACGAATTAATACGTTAGAACGACTAAACACAGTATGATCAACCACTAATAGATATATCTCCTAAGCATAAATAAGGCAATTTGAACTCGCATAAGCCCTCAAATATAGGAGAAGATGTGTTTTTAAGTGATAATGAATTGGATATATCTCGAATTAAGGAATAATCGGCTCCTAAGTAAGACAAGTCATCAAAATTGTGGTATAAAGTAAAGATTGTATTAATAATTATTGTAGTTGTTTCTATTGTTATATTTATTTGTTTTTACTTATATAAGAAATAATCAAGTAAAAAACTAAAGTCTGCTGATGTTATGAACAAGGCTAAATTGCTACAGAATAAGGTAAATTTCGCACTTAATAAGAATAGCGAATCGCATAAATATTAAGAGTTATAGGATACCACTAAAACAGAAGATTGTGGTAAACTAACTAAATAATAACTTGAATCTAAAGCTATGGAAATTGCTAGTTAACTGATTGATGAAGAAGATACTGTATATGAAATCAAAGAACCTCAATAGAAGAGTGATAACGGTTAACTTGATAAATCAGGACACCTACCCTTAACGTAAAGAAGCGACGTCCTACCCTAGTAGGTTAGTCAAGATCAATCACATAAAACTGTAGAAATATACTCTAAAATTAATGAACCAATTACTGAATAGCCTAACGAATATAAAGTTTTGTAACCAGTACTTCCTGTTATTATTGAGTAGAAAGATGATAATGAATCAGAGGAAACTCCACTTGCCACTAAAGATAACTTCCTTACATTAAACATAGATGATAATGAATCAGATAAATCAGTTGAAATGTGATATACAAGAATAACGGGTTATACCACACATTGATTTAAAATTACCATTACTTGATAAACCAATACACCTAGAATAATAGACCAATGTCGTAATATTGACACTTTAAGCATTAATAAAGACATAAATGCCGGAATAGTAATAGTATCTTGATCCTTATAATGATATAGTTTTTTTTAAAATATAGATAGTAAATGAACGGATAAATGAATGGAGATTTCCTACGCTTTCAATATGATAAAGAAGATCCAATTTAAGAGACTACAAATTTCACGTCTTACCAAGCATTCTCTACCAATTAGAACAATCATGATAAAGAAATTAAAGATGACAATATGGGTCTTATGAACTTGATGCGCGGTAAACAAATTGCAAATCCATAGAAACTATCACTAGCTGGCAGTAAACTCGCGTTCTCTCATTAAGTATCGGGATCTAACTGATCTTATCATATAAACACTCCAAATAAATGCTTATTATTCAGTTAGGCTAACAAGTTATCGGTTGACATTTAATTGATATACTATTGAAAACAAAGAATAATAATATTAAGCTTTAGATATATTTTTTATGAAATAAGACACTCATCAATATTGTTTATATAAAATATACTTTATTAACATATCACCTTATTGTGTGTCTAGAGTTACAAAAAAAACAATATTATATATTACAAATTTCTATTAAATAACAACAATCAAGAATCATTATCCCCATCATATGTAATCATATCATCAGAATATAGTTCAGGTCCGGCATCTCCTAATAATGGAGTATTTTCATCATATTCGCATTTAATGTTCTAAGAATTTGAAATAGTTTCGGTAACTTGACTAAATACAACAGATGAGGGTAGCAATTCGCTTGAATTCGATTAATTGCAATATATAGGAGATCCGCTATTATAAGTATCTATATAGGCTACCTTTAGCTCGTTATTAGCTCCAATTGTTTCTTGTAATGACATTAGTGGTACTGTTACGATATTAGCTTTTAATTTAGCAAGACAATCTCTATATACAGTTGAATCAATGAATTACATAGCAAATTATTTGAGGGCGGGAAGTGCCGTTATATCATCTAATTAGATATCTTTATCAATATTAATATCAAGAATAAATTGATTTTGTTCTCCTTATTTATTATAATATAGTTGTTCAGCAGTTGCGGTTGTCAGATACGAATTACATTACATTGAAGCATTTAATCCATTAGTTAGATAGTAAGAATTCCAAGTAGATTTGTTATGCTTTTCTTTATTTCCTTGATATGTACAAGTTCCTACTTATACTAGAATTGATTCATTAACAACATTACTAGTATGTCTTGATAGTCCAAGGAAGCATTAAAGCGCTGGAATACAATTACTTACACCTCCATCTATATAATAATTATCTCCTATTTGATGTTATTGGAAATATGAAGGAGCAGCCGATGACGCGAGAATCATATCAATTAGGCTAGTTTCAAGCTATTCAGAGTATAAATTGCTTAATATTTGTCCTTTCGCGTCTGATGGATCTGTTATATCAGTAACAATTCCTAATAATGTAGATTTAACGTCTTTAAGCTTCATATCTGATACGTACTAAGTCAAAATATCTCTAAGAGAATCTGTACAATATCTAGGGCCTTTCACTGGAATAATACCAAATCTATAGTAATACTTTGGTTTAAAGATCTAATCACTCTTAGTTTCAAACATATTAACAATTTCATCTGAACTAACACCAATTGCATATAAAGTACTAAGGATGCATCCAATAGAAACTCCACTAAATACGTCTACAAATTAATATAAAGGAATACCCATATCTCTTTCTAGTTGTTACATGATAAGTGCTGAGAAATATCCGCGAATTCCACCGGCATTAAATGAGAACCCTACTTTCTTCTATTTAATCATTTATGTATTTGTTTTTTAATGTATAATACTTGATAAAGATATCTAATCTTACTACAAAGAACAAGTAAACTACGTTCGGCTTTTCAGGACTTTCTCGCGCTTTCTTGATTAAAACCCTGAGGATTAACACTAAACAGAGAGCGATATCTTCTAACCCAATAAATTGGGACGCTTCTTCCTTAATATTTAAGAGTAGGTGTCTTAATCTTGACTAACCTAATAAATTAGGACGTCGCTTAAGGTAGGTGTCAATCTTCAGATTGTTAACCGTTATTAATCTTTAGATTGTTAGTATAAATTAAGTAAACCGTTATTGTTAACCGATATGCTCTTCGTAACGATATTAGACTAATAATAACGGTGAAATAATCCCGTAAATCTGTAATTATGCGTATTAAAGACACTAATAGAATACAATGGATATAAATTAACTTTATGATATGTATAGTCATTAAAACAAAGAATATCGATTAATGAGCGAACTTCTATACAAATAACCCGAAATTTCGGATAAATACAATTTAAACTCGGTCTTATTCTTTGTAAATCATCTGATTCATAATAAATACAAATATCAAGGAAATTGCCCGGAAATTAACTTAAATTAAACTCCTTAAGATATATAGTATTAATAATTGTTACTACCTTCCTTAGATGATACTTAATATGATTAGACTGAAACTTTTGAACACGTGATTTACAATTCAACCGACTACAATAGTTAGTTTAAATACAGTTTACTTGCAATTTAACATTTACTTATCAATCTATATAATACTGAACTTCCTGAAATTTAGCATTCTATTTATAATTAAATACTTGATAACTATAGACAATTAGATCCGGATAATATGTTAAAAATCAATACTAATGTACTTAAGTATTTTGCAATAAATCTACTCTAAAATCTATAAATCTACAATATTAGCGAAATATGTTCTCAGTTTATTCTAGAATTGCTAGTTTTAAAGAAATCACTATAAATGACCTTCCAAGACAATAGATACAATTACGTATATGTAAATAGCCAATTCTTTGCCAAATAACAACAATAAGTATAGGTGTTTAATAATTTAAAGATAAAGGAGAAATAGAACTACTTTACATATATAACATGTCCTAAATGTAGATAAAAAAAATGTATATCCTAAGGCGAGCGCTAAACTACATTGGGTTCTGATGAAATGACTAGAATAGTAGTTATGTGTAAGAATCCCGAGTGTTTACATAGATTTAAGAGATGATAACGGTTAACAATCTAATAGCGTTACGAAGAGCAAGCTCTCCTCACTTGTCCCTTATAGATAACACCAAACAGAGGGTGAGAGGAATTTATTCCTTGTAGCCCAATTAGTCAAGATCAACCTAAAGTCTATTCTTACATGCAAGTAAGATATAAGAATCCATCGATATCTTTGTGATTTTTGAATACTGTTCCTACTATCTATTAAGGTTTCA
>Ga0078894_10001669_pt1 | contig 16588 bp, 20 predicted proteins | sample LauGreSu1BDMLBSD_2_FD_67506 | JGI IMG/M metagenome (GOLD analysis project Ga0078894, IMG submission 67506) | Freshwater lake microbial communities from Lake Michigan, USA - Su13.BD.MLB.SD (version 4) (version 4) | ecosystem: Environmental > Aquatic > Freshwater > Lake | place: Lake Michigan... | reverse complement strand
CCACCGACAATCTTCTCCTCCTCCTTGTTGTAATTGCCGCTGGTGAGAAGATGGCCGAAGATGAGCTCAGGAACCCAGACCTTGTGCTCGGCATGCTGCTCGATAGGAATGCCGTCGCCGTCATTCTCCACGCTGATCTCAAGGCCACCAGCATTTCCGCTCCGCTCATCCCCGCTGCGCTCGCCAACCTCTTTTACACAGATGTCAATAGACTTTACGGGCGTGGCGGAGCCACTGAGGCTACGGATGCGAGCATCACGGGCATTCACCACCAGCTCATCAAAGAGCTTGTAGAAGCCAGGGTTGAAGTTGACTTTGCGGTAGACCATCTTGCCACTCTCAGCATCCAGAACCCAACGCCATTCCTCATGGGTCTCAATGCTGCCAATGTAAGTGTCAGGCAGCTCCAGAATGTGCTCACGGTGAGATAGCTTCTTGTACTGATCAGCCATTTTGTATCGAAGGGACCTTCCTAAGGGTGGACCCTTCGAATCAACTTTAGGCATGCTGGTAGGTGGGTGGGACAAGTGGTTTGCGACTTCCGCAGCATCACGGATCGTCGAATATAAACCACTCGGGCTGGATAGCATCAAATCCGTCTGTGGCCAGGAGATTTGACCAGAGCTCGTGATATGTGTAAAAGGAACTATTGAGGGAACTGATGCCAATTGGATGCGGAAAAGCTCCAATATCCCTCACACTTTCCTTTAACACTAAGACCCAGGATTCAGAATTGGGAACTCGAACAGCGGCGAGTTGTTTAGAATTGGGTTGTGTAAAAGGGGTTGTCATAGTCTTACCGAAGGCGAGGCGAATAGGCATTCTCTTTTGATGGAAAGGATACAGTAAAGGTAGATGGCAACGCAAGTTGACAGGATCAAGAGTTCTGTGAAAAAGGGTGGGTTCTTGCCATCGGTGGCCGGTGGACTTAGTGCTGCTGGATATTTGACCCCTGTGGCCGTGCGCCAGGCCTATCGCCTCTGGAACGATAAGAGCCTGGGGAAGGTCAGGAAAACACGGAGACAGCGCCGAGGGACAAAGAAAGCAAGGGCCCAGCGGAGAAAGACCCATCGTCAGAGCCGATAAAGATCGTCAGAGCCGGTGACCAACCCTTTAACACCTAACCGCATTGTTTATCATATAGTCTTGCGGCCATTTGCTTAAAGATGGAGTCACTCCGGGCAATAGATGAACGCACTGAGCTCAGCTGGAAAGGCAAACGCAAATGGCAACCTCTTTGAGATTCGCACAGTCCAGGCCGGTGCCTTTCGCACACTCATTGAGGCCCTGAAGGAGATCTTGACGGAGGCCAATCTGGAGTTTGATCCCACAGGTATCAAGGTGATCTCTGTGGATGAGACTCACACCGTCCTGGTTCACCTGCGTCTGTATCACGATCGCTTCGAGAACTTTTATTGCCCTGCCAAGCACATTCTTGGTGTGAACATGATCTACCTCTTCAAGCTGATCAAGACGATGGCGAACAACGACAGTCTAACCCTGTACCTGCCTGCGTCCAACCCTAACAAGCTGGGCATTCGCATGGAGAACAGCGAGAAGTCGACGGTGACGAACTATCTGCTGAAGCTGTTCGACACCAATGTGGACGAGATCAAGATCCCCAACCTCAACTTCTCTAACATCATTCACATGCCGTCCGCCGACCTCCAGAAGATCTGTCGTGACATGAATGCTCTGGGTGAGAAGCTGGATGTGGAGATCACCAGCAGCGGCAGTGACCTGGTGTTCCGCTGCGAGGGCGACTTTGCTGACCAGGAGACTGTCATGAGCGAGAGCAGCACGAACATGAAGGTCCAGAAGTCTGGAAGCACCTCAGAGGTTGTTCAGGGTCTGTTCCAGTTGAAGCACCTGGTCTTGTTCACCAAGTGCACGAGCCTGTGTCCGTCGATTGAGATGTACTTGAAGAATGACTACCCCCTGATCCTCAAGTACACGGTGGCCAATCTGGGTGATGTGAAGTTACTGCTCGCCCCCATTAAAAATAAGGAGGAGCGGTAATTTGTGAGTAATTAATTCTTTTTATCTAAATCTTCTTCTCATGATGCGGTGCGTATTTCACCTCATCCTGAGGAATTCGTGAATCTAAGAGCACAAGCCCAGCAGGGTCCGAGTACTTCTGGCAATCACGGTTCCACACCTGGAGAATATTGAAATCACGGCGAGGAGTAATGCGCACACAACTGATCATATTTGCCGGATCAGTCGTTGACTTCCCCAGTACAGCAGCCACTACATAGGCCATCATGTACTCGCCGACATTCTGCCGATCCACCCGCAGACTGTAACTCCCCCCACGAATGTTCTTGGCATTCTCCATCAGCGGAGGAATCCCCTCAGGGGTGAAGAAGAACTTTCCTCGTGCCCAGTCGGTCGGGGTAATTGCTGTAAACACATTGGCCACATCTCGAAATGTCGTCAGCTTTGCAACGAATTTGAACGTGTCCATGTGCCAGCGGGTCTCCTTTGCTGGATGGAAATACAATGTCCATCCACCAGAGGGTAAAGAGTCATCAAGGTTCAGGGTCTTAGGAGTAGCCATTTCGGGACCCTTCAATACTCCTTTAACACAAATCAATTTTAGGTTCCTACCTCAGGGCTCTCGGCACTGTCTTCGCTCCCAGGAGGCCACCCTTCAAACGGCCGAAGGGCCCAGGAACTAGACAGACGAATCCGCTTCTCTTCTCCATCGGCCGTGAAGACATCAAGTGTATATCTCTTTATCGATTCAACAGAATGGAGCTCATGCCGCATGAGAAGAGCACATGCTATGAGTTCCAAGGGACTCGGGGCACTTTCAGAGGGAACCCATCGAACTTCATGGAAGAACTCACTCAGATCTAGCATTCCATCACGATACAGCAACGTGGCAATGACAATATCATCGATCTTACTTTTTCTCTCATTCTTGGTTTCCTCCGCCGAAGCATGATCCTGTGTCATAAATGTCATGCGGTCGGGATAAAAAGCGAGTTCCTTTTTATTCTTACTAGTCTGCTTGGTTGGCCATGGGATTGCGTTCCTCTCCACAAAAACCCAAACATCCTCAATATGCGCATGAATGACCCCTTTTACACTTTTACGCAGGAATCCCACGGCTCCTTCAGTTGCCCAGCTTGCCCAGTAAAATCCAACCAGCCCATACTTGAGAACTGTAGAATAGACCCATGTAGTCATCTGATCTATAAAGAGATCAGCACTTGTCATCATCGCTGACTACAGCTATGGGGGTCGCTTTTAAAGGGGGCACGGGACAATCAGGATTAGGCTGAGGAGGGGGTGGCGGAGGAGCCTTCTTCTCAAGTGTGATTGTCGTACACCCGTGGCTCGCACAATATCCACGATTCGTTAGACTTTTTCCTGTTACATAGACACTCAACATAAAAATAAGAATGACGATCGCAGGGACTACAAGAATACCTCCACTTACTGCAGGACCTACAAAACTACAAAGGGCCCAAAATAGAAGGGTGAACACAACTGCTAATAAGGAGTGTATCGGAAGATTTGACCACTGTGTTGTTCCCATATCAAACAGAAGAAGTGCTAAAAAGAATGCGCCAACGGCATATGCGGGCCAACACGCCATTTCTGTTCAATACTTAGATCTTACTCTGAGGGTATTAGCCTTTCAATTAAGCCGCCTTGGCATATTTGAGTACCTTCTGCTTCTCCTCATTCCATACACCAATTGCCTCATCTACTAGATCGCCATCCTCGTCCTTCTGGTAGACAAGGTTGTCCTCGTCACGGTAGTATGTGTTGCCCTTGTATGTAAACTCAGTGTAGCCGAGTTTCGAGTAGTCCACAACAATGCGCTCATTTTCCTCGTCCCAGGTACCAATAGGAGTATCATCTAGATCACCGTCGTCGTCCTTCTGATACACATTGCCCTCGGCATCACGGTAATAGGTCTCATCATTGTAAGTGAACTCTTCTAGCTCCATGGCCTCATCGTCTTCTTCCTCTTCCTCAGCCCCTGATTCCTCTGCCTCTACCTCAGACTCTTCGGCTTCTGACTTGGCCCCTGACTCAGCTTCCTCCTGTGCCTCCTCGGTATCCTCTGACTCCTCGACCTTCTTCTTCTCCGTGGAATGATGATCAATTAAACTACTCAGGACAGTCTTCACCTCCCCTGCGTGAGTAGGAGTTACAAACTCAGAATTCAGGTTGCGAATCACAGAGAGTCCCACAGGCTCAGGGGCCAGACTGGAACTCAGAAACGGAGTTGAACGACGAGGAGTGTCCTCCAGTACCTTCTCTACACGTGCCACCAGTCGCATAGCCTCCATCTCAACCCGCATCTTATCAAGTGACTCCTGAACACGCCGACAATCCGCACGAACCTCCTCTAACACCTTTAGAATGGCATCACTTGAGTACGTATTCTCACCACGGTAAATGACAATGTGCGTTGGCTTCTCGGTGACATCCTTGATATCGGCAAGGCCAAGAGCAACAGACATTTTCACAGGGTTTGGACTGTTCAACTGTCCAAACCCCAGGAAATCAACTTTTTGAGGGCAAACTCCTTACGCAACTGCCCCAACGTGTCTTTTCACACTAATCTGAATACAGGCATCCAAAGTGCTTTCCTTATCCTTCAAAGGCTTACTTCTCTTCAGACGTAAAGCGCCACCCTGCTCACTCCAGGACTTGAAGCGATCCAAGGAAAATCCACCAGTCAAGGTGTTCTGTAGACTGCTGTCGTAAAAATCAATGGGCTTTGTGTCAAGTGTTCCAAGAATACTGATCATAGGAGGCACTTGAATGTCCACACGTACCTTTCCATCAGAAATAACCTTGCGATACTGATCATAGGTATAAGTCCCTCCAAAGTCAACCAGGCATTCACGAGGAGGAGCAGGATACAGGCGACCACCAATCTTTCCTGTAGGGTGGTACATACGATGAAGAAGAGCCATGCGCTCCCAACGAACATGAGAATCCAGGTGCTCATTCAGCAGATAGGCGAGGCCACACTGAGGAGTACAGAAGTTTCCATAGATATGATACACACCAGACTCCTCTTTTACAGGCAAGAAGCAGGGCATGTTCTCAAAATTCTGGGAACACCAGAAACATTTCACATCAGTCTTAGTAGGAGGTGTAAAAGGGGAACCTGCTTGAGCAGAAGCATAGCAAGCAAGGAGCTGGATCCGCTTGAAGTTCTCTTCCTTCATGTAATTCGAAGAAGAGGCCTCCTTTGTTTTTTGTTCCCCTACAGGGTTGTTGTTGGCCACACTCGTTGAAGATCCTGCCAAAGTCCATCCCTCTTGCTCAACACCAATCTGAGTTTCACTTGAACTACCATTTGAATTTACTTGAAAGTACTTCTCTTGCTCATTGTCATATGGTAAGATAGTGGACGGCTGAACTTCTCCTGTGTTAGAGGGTTGCTGCTTTCCACCTGGCATTGTCCAACCCTCCTGCTCAACACCTACCTGGACTTCACTTGAACTGCCGTCTGAATTTACCTGGAAGTACTTTGCCTGCTCATTATCATAAGGGACAATATTCGGCGGCGGGCGAGGGTCATATCCTGTACCGGCAAAACTTGTGGCATTAAACTGTACCTCAGAACTCTTGAATGGAAGATGAACAATCAGTGGTCTGCGAGGCTCAGGGGTAAAGGTGCCTTCGATACCGTCTGGGGTTACAATGGCAACAACTTGGATTGGCTTCTTTTCCTTCTTCCCCTTCTTTTTCTCAGGAGCTGTTGCTGTTGCCGCAGGCTCAGAAGGCAAAGGGTCAACTGGAGCTTCGGCTACAGGCGCTGCTATTGTCTTCTTTGTACGTGTACGTTTCGGCTTATCAGCCATTCTCTAGGCAAGTCTGACCTCTTACCTTTAGACTGCTTGGCTTATTCCAACATGCTTACTTATTGTTGAGACGAGAATTCTCTAGCTTTAAAGCAAGCCCACCGTTTACAGTGTAAAAGGGAATGTCTATCGTTCTCAAGCCCGAAGGGCTGCCACCACTTTTCCAGATGATGTTGAAAAATCCAGAGAGTCGATCCCATATGCTCTTCCTCGGCCCTCCTGGCTCAGGAAAAACAACAACCGCCCAGAGTTTTGCCACTGCCCTTCATGGTGCCACAACCAACAAGTTTGCCAGTCTTCTTTTCCTGAATAGCAGTGACGAGAGAAGCCTTGAGACAATGCGACAGAAGATCTATCCTTTCATTGAGAGCCGCATGCAGAGTCTCTTCTTTTCAACTGGAACTGCGCCACCCAAAGTCATCATCTTTGACGAGGCTGAGACCCTCACAGACCAAGCCCAATGTGCCTTGCGCCCACTTTTACACAGAAGCACAAAAGATGTTATTTTAATTTTCATCTGTAACAGTCTATCTCATATTCATCCACAGATCCTGAACAAGTTCTTAATTGTCCCTTTTACACCCACTACTTCAGATCGTCTACAAGTCATTACATCTCTCTCGATCCCTAAACTTGACAGTATGTATCGCCGAGGAGATATCAGATTTTTCAAGCAGTGTCCTCAACAGTCTGATCAGATTACCAACTTCTTGGCAGCAATTCTTCACTGCACTTCGAAAGAAGGTCTGTATTCCCTGACCAATCAGGCAGGTACTCCTTTTCGAGAAAGAATTACTTGGTTTCTCCTCTTTCACCAGTCTCTTCAACTTCTCACCCCAGATGAAATTCCCCTCTGGTCTGCCCTCACTGCCAGTGAAACACTCCCATACCTGGAAGTCGAAGTTGTCATGAATCTTCTCAAACGACTCTGGAAGAGCAGAATGAATGCTCTCTGTAAGGCTGCCTTAGGTGCGGCCTAAAATTGATACATGCTTTAGCCCTGGTTGCCGAATGTCCCACATTCCAAAACCATGGACTCTACCAAGCTTCAAATTGGTCCCCTGAGGATTTCTACTATGGTCGTGACTGCCCACCTAGGTACTGGGATTCACCTCCATAAACTCCTAGAACTCTTTCATGAGCGTGCCATTCCTCTTACATGGCCAGCAGAAGGATTCTTGAAAGTGGAGTACAAACCAATCTTCTTAACGAAAGCCGATGCGACCCCGCAGGAGATTCAGAAGGCCAAGCAGAAAGCAAAGCTCCAGGAGAAGATTGTAGTCGGTACTTGCTCTCGTGATGAGTTGACCAAACGAAAGAAGTCAAAGAACATCTTCTTCAACCAGTCAACCCTCGTGGTGCGCCGGCGGTATGCTACTACTAGAGATGGCCAGCCGATGTTCAAGGAAGTGAACATCAAGCTCTTCAAGAATGGAGGTGTTCAGATGACTGGAATCCCCTCTGACACCTTTGCCCAGGAAACCCTCACATGGCTGGCTGCTTCCCTCCAGAAGTTCTCAGAGTCTGTGTTAGAGGGAATTCCTAAGCCTTGTAACTACAACATTCAGCTTATTAACAGTGATTATCAAGTAAATGGAAATATCAACCGAGAGAAGCTTCATGAGATCTTAATTACAGAGTATAATCTATTCAGTAGCTTCGAGTCTACGATTTATCAGGGATGTGATACGAAATACTTCTACAATGAAGCCGCACCGACAGATGCCATGGAAGGAATCTGCCCATGTGGAGAGACGTTGTGTATTGGAAATGGAGATGGACGGACGCTGGGAGCCTGTAAGGAGATTACAATCAGCCCCTTTCACACAGGATCCATCATTATCACGGGGGCTCGTAGGTTTGAGCAGATTGAGAAGGCGTATGTCTTCATGAACAAAGTCTTGGTAAAGCATTGTGGCGAGATCCTCAAGCCTTTCCCTGAACCTTGCGGCTCAGCCGATGGGAAGGCTTTGCCTTCTTCAAAGAAGGGCGGCGGCGTGAAGAAGACTTCTGTTGCTTCTTAGTTCTTCTTGCTCCTCCCTTGGAATTGGCAGGACGAGCACGCTTGTTTTCATTCTCAGCATTGCCTTCAGCAGGGCTTTCGGCTTTTCTTTTTCTACTGATCGGTGGGGGTAAAGGTAAAGCTATATTTGGAAGCGCAGCACCGGCACCGGCAGCGGCTTCCTCACCGCCCCAACCTTCTGGACCACCCTCTAACAGATTCGCCAAGTTCACAGGAGATTCATTCCCATTCCCATTCCCATTTTCATGATTCCCCAAGCCAAGCAATGCCTCCCGTGCTTCAGCTTCATTCTTAGCCTTTTCACCCAAAGGAGGAGGAATAATAAAAAATTCCCAAAGTACACCCTTATCGTCCGCATCAATCGCATAGGACTGCCCCATGCCCCCACCAAACTTAATTTGTAGTTTGTAGTCCATCTCATCTCTTCCAAGGTATGTCCCTTCAAATAGTTCACCAGGATTGTTTGTGGAAATGAACAACCCAGAAGTACCAACAGGATCCCCCTTTAACACAGGTCTATAACCTTCTGGCACGGTACCAATAAATTTATTTTGGGTATAGATTTTCCATGTAATGGAGCGCTCAGCAAGATATAAAGAGAATTTTTTTCCCGGTTCTCCATTTTTTTCTGGGGCTCTCTGGAAAATCCAGGTGGCCTTGCCTTCATGAATTCCATTGCCGAGGTATTTTACAAGTTCTTTTGCCGTCCTTCTTGCTAAAAGGACCATATCTCCAGGTTTGGGACTATTGTTCACAACTAAAGGAAATATACTCGCAAATCCTGCGTTTCCTGCTCTAAAATAAGAGCCTGGTGCCATAATTTTATTGCGGTTCGGCTGTTTTTGTGGGTTGAATGGCCTTTTATTGGCATTGTTATTGTCAAGCAGCAACATCGGCTTTTCCGTGGGTGCCTCCTGCGCCATTCTAAGATAAGCAGAGAACTAATGCGGGTTTTTTATCATCTCTCCAGCCTCTACACCCGACAGAAATGTCAGCCCCTGCTCCTCAGACTCAGACTCAGGCTCCTCCCGCTGCTCAACCCACGCAACAGCAGCCACCCATGCCGAACCCGGCAGTCTTGTTCCAGGCAGCCAAGCTCGCCATGGCCCAGGACAAGCCCATCATGCTCGATTACTACGCTGACACGGCCACCAAGAAGGCGTTCCTCGGCGAGGACAAGGATACGCAGGAGAAGATGCTGGTCAAGTCGGCGGAGGAGTTCACCAGCCTCATCCAGAAGACCTACAAGGTAGGCGAGGACTACATCGTCATGACGGAGAATTCCATTTATATTGTGAGTGGCAACCTGGAGCGGCGGAGAATCCAGGCCAACTCTCTTCGCAGCGAGTAATACTTATGGACCTTTCTGGACTTCAAGTTGAATTAGACTCATATTCAGTGAATGACCTTCATCAACTGAAAATGGTAACATTACAAAGCATTGAGCACTATAACAAAGTGAAAAATGAGTATGATTTTGAGAAGATGAAAGAGGGGGATCGTTTGGCATTTGAGATGTGTATGGGGCAGGCAAAGGCAGAGTTGGAGCTGATTGAAAAGGTAATTCAAGCAAGGGCTTCGGCTAAAAAATGAAGCCTGGGTTGCCTATGGAAACTCGGGTCCGCCAATGGACAAATACCTCATCCGACCCAGTGTTTCAACTCTTGAACTCCTCGAAGATACCCCTCTTACACATACCCAAGTAAAGCCTATTCGCCTCGGTATTCTTGGACAATCTTCTGATGGATACTGGAACAAGGTGACGATTGGAGAGAAAGTCTTAAATCCGCTTGTACAAGAACTTGAGAGATTTCCTGATGAATTCTTGTTATCAGCTGATGGGAATACAAGTATCTATATTCAACATTGGGCAACTTCCCAGAAGATCACTGCGACTGTGTTAGAGGCAGATTGGGGGAAACTTGGGAAGAGGGCGGGAGCATTGCGAGACGCAAGGATTCTGAAGGAGTCGACTCACTTACTTGTCTTTCTGAGTACTCGCTCGGATAGGTATGAGAAGATAGCTATCCGAGAGGTGAAGAAAGGGAAACATGTCTTTACGATTGATCCTGAGTCAAAGGACTTGGTCGAGTGGATTCTTGATTAAGCCATGCTGGAAGCGGAGGCAGCGGCGGCCTGCTTCGTGGCCAGGAGAGCCCGGTCACAGATCAGATAGTAGAAGAGCATCATTGTGCCGCCGATGAGTGACATCAAGAGACCCTGGAAACCGAGGGCGAATCCGGCAACGCCCAGCTTTTTCATGTAACCGATCATACCCAGCAGCCCGACCACGGACAGGGCAAAGATGATTGCGTAAATTACGAAAAAGGCGTAGAAGAAGTTGCAGATTGTGGTGCTCGGGATTTGTTTCGTCCACTCGGGCTCCATTCTAACCTGGGCATGTATGTTTTTTTACCGCAGAGAATGATAGAAGATGGCTGTTTCTAGAAAGAGCACTCGGAAGAACCGCAAGGACAGTCGCAAGGACCGTAAGAAGAGTCGTAAGGCTACTCGTAAGGTAAGCAAGGCCAGTCGCAAGAGCCGTAATGCTAGTAAGAAGAGTCGTAAGGGCAGAAAGAACAGTCGTAAGGCTCAGCGTGGCGGCAACCCCATGGAGCTGTCCCTGGCCCAGGGCCGTGAGTACAACGAAATCCACGCCAACCAGCGTGGTGGTGCTGTGCTGATGGGTGCTCCCCTCAGCCAGATCAGCGACAGCATGCTGCCCGGTGATCTGCGTGCTTCTGCGGGAGTAGCCGCCCTAGACCAGAACCTGGCCGAGATACGGGGTATGCAGGATGCTGGTCCCGTGGCTGCGCCCCCTCACCAGGCTGGTGGCGGTCGCAAGGGCCGCAAGGCTCGCAAGTCCAGCAAGAAGAGCAAGAAGGCTAGCAAGAAGTCCAAGAAGAACTCGAAGAAGTCCAAGAAGTCTAGTCGTAAGGGCAGTCGCAAGGGCAGTCGCAAGGGCAGTCGCAAGAGCCGCAACGGACGCAAGGCTCAGCGTGGTGGTGCGCTTTCTTGGGCCGGCGCTCCCTACAATGGCCCCTCCATGCTTCTCACCCCCGCCCAGGCTGCGAAGGCCGGCACTGCCGACTTTAGCAATCCCCTACTCCGGGCCTAAATTCACTTAATTGACACCTTACACAAAAATGCTTTGAAGAATCGCCTTGTGATTCTCCAACGCCTTTCTCTCACCTTCCTCCACAGCCACTGTGACCCGTACCAGTAAATCCCCGAAGGTTCCCACCTGACCCACCTGACCCTTCACAGGCATACCCTTCCCTTTTACACACACCACCTCGCCGTTCTGGGTACCCGCTGGGATATTCACTGTCAATCCATTGGTATGCGCAGGGTGATTCCGAATCTCCCTCTCACATCCCAACAAGGACTCCTTGAGCCCAATCGAACACGCAAATTTCAGATATTGCCCCTCACGAATCAGATCAATCTCCTCGTCCGCCGATATCAAACGAATCAACACATCTCCTGGCTTCTCAAACTCAGGATGATCACTGCACATCTCTGAAAAGGTCAAGATGTCGCCCACATTCGCCCCAGCTGCACTCTCCACATCAAGTGTCTTCTTCTGATTCACCAGTCCCTTGCCGCCACATGGCTCACAATCCTTCTCCCTCGTCTTTCCCTCACCCTTACAAGCTCCACATGTTCCACGATTCACAGCCATCATACCAGGACCAATTTGCATCATCATCTCTTTGACACCTGATCCACGGCACTCACTACAGCTCTTAAAAATCAAGCAGCCCTTCCCACTACATTCCTTACAGAAGACCTGGCGCTCGAGATCAAACCGCAGCTTACGCCCATAGTAAAAGTCATGTAAACTTAAGGCAATCTCGTGCATCTTGTTCGCACCCTTTGGCCGCTTCATCTGTTGCCGCCTCCCCCCAGGTCCACCAGGCCCGCCGCCACCGAACATATTTCCAAATAAATCGCCCATGTCAAAATGCATACCAGGCCCACCAAACGGAAACCCACCTGGAAATCCAGGCGGCGGACCGCCAGGAAATCCATGCGGCGGGGGTCCGCCATTCGGATTTCCACCCATATCATATATCTGCCTCTTCCCGTCGTCACTTAGAATATCATACGCATGCTGAATAGTCTTAAATTTCTCAGGATCACCCCCCTTGTCAGGATGGTGCTCCTTGGCCAACCCATAGTATGCTTTCTTGATTTCCTTCTGGTCAGCCGATCGACTAACCCCTAAGACCTCATACAAATCACCCTCTGACATCTTTCAATTGAAACCGCCAAGGCCTTAAGCACTTAGCGATACCTCACGCTAGAGGATGAAGCCAAGGCTTTATGGCCAGGATCAAATATTTCAACAAATAAAAGAGCTCTACTCGGATCTCCCCCATATTTTCGTCACAGGACCGCCTGGCTCAGGAAAGACAACATTTCTTGAAGATCTTATTAAAATGTTTCAACATGATGCACCCTTTCATGTTGACTCCGTACTTTGGCTGAGTTCAGAAAAGGACAGAGGTATTCATACGATTCGAGACAAGGTCAATGAGTTCTGTAAGAGGGCACAGTTGAGGCCTAATTCTATTCGCTGGATTGTAGTCGACGATGCAGACACCTTACCCCTCATTAGCCAACAGGCACTCAGAAGACCCATGGAAACATATTCTCATTTAACACGGTTCCTTTTTGCCAGTCGTCACGCCGGCCACTTGATCGAGCCACTGAGAAGTCGCTGCCTCGTGCTTGAACTCGAACCCTATAATCCTTTTGATGCGTATCCGCTTTTCCTGAAGGAATATGAAGTCCCAGAGTCGGCGCAAACACCTGAATTTTTAGATTTTTGTATACGGAATTTCATAACACTCCATGAAATGAAGTCTGTTATAAAAATCTACAAGGGATATCTTAATGAGGGAGATTCTCCATCAGATGCCCTTTTACACATGACACCGCTTATTTCTTCCTCTTCCAAACATATTTCAAAGTTACTTTCCGCAATTGGTAGTAAAAATGCGGGTCAAATGATTGATATTATAACAAAACTGTATTTTGACGGGTACTTGCTGGATGATATTCTTCTTTTTATTGAGAGGCAAATTGCTATATTCCCAAGTATAGATCCTGACATTCGATTTAATATACTTCAATTTACAATGCTGGGCTGGATCAGTATTCAACAGGGCAAGGAGCATTGGCTCGACACCATGGATATAGTTGAACAAGTGATGCGTCAGCAGCCCCAAAAGCAACAAGAGGTCTAAATGAAGGACCCTGCCTTAGAAGAAGGAGGTGATCATACAATGCCTCATACTATCTTTCGGCAATCCCCTCCAAAAGAACTTGTTAGTCAATTTCTTCAAACATGTGGATTACAGTCAATAGAAGATCTTAGCCCCTTCACTAAGTCACATATCCAAATCAAAACAATGGAAACCTTACTACCCGAACTTGAACAGTACTATATTCCCTGTAAGGCAGAAGAATACCTACACAACCCTTTAACACAAATCAGGGCACTTACAATACTTCGACAAATCTTGAAACCTCACGATATCACCTTACAAACTACGGAGAAATCGATAGGTGGAAAGAAAGTTACTTGGTATTCTATTCAAAAGGTGTTAGAGGTGACGACTGGGGAAGTCGAGGTGAAGTTCGACTAGTCAGGAGCCGCTTACGCAAGCTCGAAGATATATCTCAAGGCCAAGTCCGAGCTCATTATTTGATCTTCACTTGACCGCAAAATCCAGCCAAACTGTCTACGATTCAGTAAATCCTCATACGGGACCACCAAGTACACTGCCTCGCTTGGAATCTCAAAGGGCAGGCGACCCTGCGTGCCAACCGCAAAGAGATCCTCTAACTCCAACTTCTTGTTTGTCTTGGGATTCCGTCCAAGTTCGCAGTATGGGCGAACTTCGCAGCCACCTCCATGACTTAGGCACAGTTCGATCCAATCCCCTTTGGCATCTCCACGGATTTGCCGGCCGCCCAGCTGAACCTCCAGGCGGTTGCGGCAGCGCTTCTCCCACTCGACAAACATCGGCAGGTTGGGCGAAGGAGCCCACAGTGCCCGAAACCCGGGAACAGCCGACCCATACATAGGAACATCATCTTGGCCAAATGCCACAACTTTGTCAGCAGGCAGCTTTCCAAACCCCTTGAGAGCAACGACAGATGGAGACAACCAGAGACCTCCGTACTTGGCCAAGATTGCTGTGCGGATCCAGTCCTCCTCGGCCTGCGCCACCTTCGCCTTGGGATTCCGAAGCGTTGCCGGCATCGCCCCCCAACCACCGAGGCGCTCGGCCACTCCCGTTAGTCCACCCAGAACTTCCACACGATACTCCTTGCCATTCTTTAACACAATTCTCTCATACAAGGTATTCAAGAGTGGCAGGTTGATTGCCCTGCCACTTCTGGCCCCAAAGTCATACCAGTGGCGGCTATTCACTTCACTGTCATTGTAAAAGATCCAGAGAGGAGGATTCGTCATTCCTATCTTGAGACTCTCAGGAGTTATCTCTTTGCGCTTTGAGTCCGGGGCAGCCGAGCCAAATTCATAGGCAGCTGCGAGGGCTACCACACCCACAGCAAGACCTATAAGAAGAGCTTGCTCTGTCTTCATTCTTTTAACACCTTCGGCTTTTTTTACTCGCTGGCGACTTACCTAAGGGTGCTTAATTATAAGAACTACCGTAAGACCAGCTGTTTCATTCGATCAAAGTACGATTGTTCTTGAGCTGCCTCTTGAGCCAGGCGAAGTCTGCGATTCTCTTCTGCTCTTAGTGCCGCTGCCTCTGCCGCCTGGAGAGACTCCATCTCCTCATCTCTCAAAGGAGCTGGGGCCTTCCCCCTCGACTTCTGAAGTTGGTCAAGGCTACGGGACTCTATCTGAACTCCTGCTGTATCTTGACTAAAGGTGTTGTACTCTGTATAGGCTTTCTTCAGATCTGTGTACTTGAGACCAGGATCATTCGCCGCCACTGTATAATCATCTCTGCCAGTTCTTCCTAACTCGGTGGCATACCCCATACGAGAAGCAAGAGACATCTCCTGAGCAACTAAAGCACCCCCTCTTACACTTGTCCCCTTCTTTCCTACTTCATCTTCAAAAGCCTTCTGGAACACTTCACGATTGAACTTGCCGCTGAACTTGGGAGCCGAGGAACTCGAGTCCCCCCCTTCACCCTTCAACCAATCTCCATACCCTCCTTCTTCAGGATCTGGAATCTTTGTCTTCTCGAACATGGTGTTAAAGGTGGTTAAGTCAAGTTTGTCTGGATTCAAGCGGACTGGCTGTACATGTTTCCATTGATCTGCTTCTGTCTCTCTGCCTGTCTTGATAGCGGTCGGTGCCTCCACTTTACCGCTGCCGGCTTTGCGCCCACCATGAACCCGCTGGAGAATGTCCCCAAGATAGGCGTAGGCTCTTGTCACCGCCTCAAACTCCTTCTCTGAACCACCCTTGTCAGGGTGGGCCCTAATAACTGCCTTCTTGTAGGCGGCTTTCAAGACTTCATCTGTAAGTGCAACCTCTTCCTCTAAATTCAAGATACGCAGACAGGCACTGAAGTAATTAAGTGCTTTCTCATTCCCTTTGTCACTTGCTTCAAGCTGCCGCTTGTTAGAGGAATGGGTTACGAGACTTTGTTGTTGTTGCTGCTGCTGCTGTGCCGGCAGCTGCGGCTGACCCCGCAAGTTAGCCTGGCCATTCTCCACTTCTTGAATGAAGTGTAAGAGTTGACCATAGATACCTGCTAGTTTTGCCGAGTGAACATGCTCGGGAGAACTTAAGACTGTCTTGATCATCTTGACTTTTGTTTCAACCGCTTGTATGGAAGTAAGATTCCGATACATGCGGATGTGTGCCTCAGGTATACTCTGCGTATTCCCCATCCTCTAACCACTCTTTGTCAAAATCTCCCGAATCCTACCCGCAGTCAGCACTGGCACGAGAGCCTCACACTCCCACAACCAACGCCGACCCAGAGAGCAAAAGGAAAAGGAAGATGGCCACATATGAGGGGCCAGGAGAGGCAATTGACGATGGCGTTTGTCACGAATGAGACCCCAACTCGACAAGGGAAGTACCATTGCCAACTGCTCCTCAGGGGTGATCTGAGGGAGAGACTTTTCAGGGCTTAGAGGCTCAAGAGGACCATCCAAGTACTTCGCTAAGTCTGACCACAGGGGAGGCAACCAACTGGGAAACATCCAGAAGAGATCAATCCCAGTGCCCCCTCCTAGATAATAATCCAAGACCCACTGACAACCTTTCAGGTACTCTGAACAAAGAAGTCCCCTGTCCTCAACCCCTACAAAGTTCCAGTACTCCTCCCGCCAATCCTTCCGAAGCCGCCCGTCCTCCTTCAAAAACACCCGCTCCACATTCCACTCCAAAGGCAACCCCTCAATTGGATCCATCCCCTTCCCCACTCCCCGTCCGGCCTGCTCCCGCTTCTTCCGAATCATATGAGCAAATCGCTCCTCCTCATCACCAGACCAACGACCAACAACCCCCTTTAACACCGACACCTGAATCTTCCCCTCTTTTACAAGCCCTTCCCGCCGCCGCAATTCTTTCATAATGTAATCATGGCCATCATCTGATAGCTTGTGTGTCAGGCTGTGTGGCAGGAAATCATTTCCCATTAAACTCATGAGCCCAATATAATTCAAAATATCATCAAAATTGGACAATCCAAGTCGCCGCTGGAACTCTTCAAGT
>Ga0078894_10001668_pt1 | contig 16591 bp, 15 predicted proteins | sample LauGreSu1BDMLBSD_2_FD_67506 | JGI IMG/M metagenome (GOLD analysis project Ga0078894, IMG submission 67506) | Freshwater lake microbial communities from Lake Michigan, USA - Su13.BD.MLB.SD (version 4) (version 4) | ecosystem: Environmental > Aquatic > Freshwater > Lake | place: Lake Michigan... | reverse complement strand
AACGCACTGCCAAACCTCTGTGTTGAGCCACTTTAATAGCAACAAACGAAAATAAGGTGTCAGCGGCTTGTGTTACTACTACTTGAGTAGAAAATTCCAAGTAGGCATTCTCAAAAAATCGCACCATATTGCTTAATAATCGGTTTATGTAGTCTTGTCTTTCTGTGCGATTACCTGCCCCACCAAAAAGAAAGGAATAGTCAGTGAAGCTGCGCTCGGCAGCAATTATGACTGACCAATTTACATTTGGATATGCTTGATTTAGATACTCGACTTCGATTTTTAGGTCCGCTGAATGTCGATTAGCAACAAAATCTTCGAAGCATGCAACATATTTAAGGTTTACTCCTTGAGTATGTAACCACATCTTTTCTGAATGAGTCCATGTAATGAAAACTGCCTGTAGGGTACAATTAGTTTTATCTAACATACCCTTTGCCATGCCCAAATAAAAAGTCAGGACACTCTGCCCACCCTGATTTCCAACAAATTGCACATATTCTGGCATGCCCTTCTACCCCTATTTAATGTTTTTTGCTAACTCAGCTGCAATTAACTTACCAGCATGTCCATCACCAAACAAAAAATCCGGCATATAACGGCCATGCTCTAATTGACTACAAAGTTTTTCCCTGATTTGCTTGTAATCATAGTCAGCAAAAACTACATTCTTACCGTGTTCTCGGCCATTCTGGCGGTCTCCAACAATTACGGCAGGGACCCCAAGGAAAGCAGCCTCACGAATGAAGGATGAAGAATTCCCTAAGCAACAAATTGTATTGTTGAGCACGCGAGCGTAGTCCTCTGGGGAAAAGTTTTTGAAATAGGAAATCGGCTCATTCATATGTTGCTCACGAAATAAACGAATCCCTTTTGACACGTCGTCACTACCAGCATCAACGTTCGGCCACATTATGACTTTTTGGATATCGGGTATAGAGTTTATAGCTTTTAGGGTATGGCTGACTTCTTGAAAACCATGGCCATAGCTGGTTGTAACTGGATGATGAATTGCAAGTATATATGGCTTAGACCAGTCCACTGGGCGGCCTACGCCGAAATATTGAGACATCTGCTTGTTAGAAATTGATAAATCTTCATTAGCCAGGATATCCATTGCCGGACAGCCAAAGTTAAAAACGCACTGCGGATCTTCCCCCATTGACACAACACGCATTGCGGAGAGTTCCGAGGCAACGAAGTGAAGATCAGCAAGTTTAGTGATGGCATGTCTAACGCGATCGTCAATGTTGCCACTTACCTCACCACCCTGAAGATGTACTAGTGGAATATTTAAATAAGTCGCAGCAATTGCAGTGGCCATCGTCTCGAAACGATCCGCAACAGTTACCACCATATCTGGTTGTAGATCCTCGAAAGCAGAGGAAAGTTCGACAATGCCGAGACCGGTTGACTTTGCCTGCGTCGTCAATGTTTCTCCCTCGATCACATAGTGTATGGAGCGGATAGGTACAAAGCCATCGGCCTTGATGATATTGACTGCCTTGCCGAAACGTTCGAGCAGTGTTGATGCTCCCACAATCACCTGTAATTCCAGTTCCGGATGCGACTGAATGGCCTTCATCAGATACTTGACACGCCCGTAGTTGGCGCGACTTGCTACTACAACGCAAATTTTTCTACTCATTGTAAATCGTCTTCTTGCAAAAATTCCCATCGCTGTTTGCCACGTACTAATATTTTACCAATAACAGTGTCCAGCTTACCAACCCCTACTCCAGCATCGGCTGGTTTCTTACCCTCCAGATCCTCAAAGGTCAGGACATGTCCTTCCCGCAGATCGCGGTTGACTGCTAGGGATTTTCCAAACATCCGGCGTAACTCTATCTTGCTGTCAACGAACCTCTTTTCCGAGCCCAAACAGCGAGCCTTTTCCAAGAAGCGGATACCCTCAACCATCTTCGAAAACTCATCGATGGTCAGCGAAGCTCTTGCATCTGGTCCGAACATCCGCTGATCGAAGGTCACGTGTGCCTCAATCACAACTGCACCAAGTGCTACGGCACCGAGACCAGCATAGATTGTCCCGGAATGGTCAGAAAGACCAACCGGACATCCATAGCGCTTCCGAAAAGAGTCTAGCCAGGCAAGTCCTATATCCTCTGCGACCGTCGGATAGGAAGTTGTGCATTGAAGTATGGCGTAAGGAGTATTGCTTGCCTTAAAAATCGCCGTCGCGGCATCCAAGTCTTCGACCGAGCCAAGGCCGGTCGACAGAATGACCTCCTTGCCAATTTTGGCGAGGCGCTCAAGCAAAAGTGGATTCGCAATATCACCAGAGCCAACTTTGTAACGATTTACTCCCAACACTTCCAGCAGGTCGACTGCCGCATTCGAAAAAGGCGTCGCAAGAAACTCCACGCCGAGAGCTTCGCACCTTTCTTTGATTCGGAGCCATTCTGTCAGTGGTAATTCCATCCGCTTCCAATAGTCGTAGCGAGTCGCGTCGATAGACGAGAAACTCACACGGAAAGGTTCAAGCGCACTGCTTTCGGCATCGGCGAGGTGTACCTGAAACTTGATCGCATCAACCCCAGTTGCCGCAACAGCATCAACAAGCGACTGCAAAATGCCGAGACTACCATCGTGAGCCTGAGCAATTTCGGCGACGACGAAAGTACGCCCAATGCGCTCATACTCCGAAAGGTTCATTGGAATCATTTTGGTTGTATTTATTTCGTGGCGACAATACGTAGGTTGGTTTCTCCCAATACTATCTCATGTATTTCGTTCGGGGATAATGCCTGGTGATTGGCAACATTACGAACTGTATCCAAGAAAAGATTGGTTATCTCCCTAAGCAGATTTGCGAGGCATCGTTCCAGTGGGGTCTTGGCTATATTTACACAGGACACTGCAATTCGATCAAGTTTTTCAATATCTTCTTGTTGGGTTAATGGATTACTTTCATGATCATAGGTTTCTCCAGTCCATCGATCAATATTCTTAAAACCTAGCGACAAAAGGTTTTCTTGCAACTCTTTCATACTAGTTAGCTTTTGCACTGGAACGAAAAGATCATCCATGAAATGTTTGCGATTATTTGAAGGCAATCCTGACTCGTCAATTGCTTTATCAAGAAATTCGTATCCAAGATCGATCACGATCGGGCGCATAGCCTTGATCGCCTTCCAACGTAAGCCGCCAGACCCATAAACAAGCAGAAAAAGCTTCCCTTCGGGACGCAGAACACGGGTCAGCTCGCTTAATGCTTTATCAAAATCAACCGTATGATGAATGACGCCAGCAGACCAAACAAAATCAAAGGTTGCGTCGTCAAAAGGTAAGTCAAGGACAGACGCTTGCTGAAAAAATATCTGCGGAAATTCTGCGGCGCGACGCTTTGCTTCCTTGAGGCCGCTTTCGGAAATATCGATGGCAGTAATCGAACTAGCGCCATGCAAAGCTAATGCAACAGAATAGCGACCACTGCCACAACCTGCGTCCAAACATTTCTTATCCTTCAACCATTTGAGATCAAACTGATTAGAAATCGCTCTCCTAGTAAAGAGTTGGACGGAATCAGCATATTGGTCATCGCTCAACGATGTCCATAGGTTACCGAAAAGTTCTCCAGTTTTTCTTTCATTATTATTTATCATCAGCACCTCCCATGTTGATATCACTATTTAACTTCATCCTATAAGTGTTTAACTTTTTTGCAATGAATAATTCTGTTTTGGCCATCGAATCGAAAGTGGCGCCGGCTATATGCGGTGTAAGGATCAGATTTCGGCCCGTCATTAATTCACGCCATTCGGCGAGACGACTTTCGCCATTCTCGTTAGCGATCACGTCGATTGCAGTACCAGCCAGACGATTTGATCGCACTGCCGCAAGGAATGCATCCTCGTCGACAAGTTCTCCACGGGCTGTGTTTATAAAGTAACATCCTTCCATTGCATCAAACTCTTTTTTGCCAATAAGCGGCAACTGCCCAGCACGGTGATCGGCACACAGTATGATGATCTTGTTCGCCTCTATCAGACTAGGAATATCAGAGTATCGTTGCCACTCCTGTAGCGAGGTCACATCGACGACTGGGTCACACCAGGACACGTAGGCTCCTAAGGCACTTAAGTAGCATGCTAGGCGGTATCCAACACGACCGAGACCAACGATCCCAACACGATTGCCATACAACTCATCTCCTCGGCAGACATTCCGGTCCCACCGTCCCGTAACAACATCTTCAAAAGCCTGACGATAACGTCTGATTATGGCAATAACTAGCCCGAGGGTATGCTCGGGTGTAGCACGTATAGTTTCGAGAAAATCCCTTTCCCCACGAAGACTAAGTATCCTAACATCCCGGGCGGTCAGTGCCTCCTCGTCAATGTGGTTATGCCCAGTTGTCGGACTGCACAGCCAGCGAAGACGGGGCGATAAAGAAAGAAAAGTGTTGTCAATGCGATATCCGAGGCGGACGAAAAGTACTTCGAGTGGCGCAAGAAATGCTGGAAGATCGCCTCCATCATAAGTTCGCACCTCTCCGAGACGTTTCAAATAGGTCAATGCCTCTAGCGAAAAATTATTGGGCTCAAGAATGCCTATCTGCATAATACTAACCGCAGCAAGTCAAGGTCATCCTTAGTATCCACATTGATTGACTCGATCTTCTTCATCCGCAAAAGCATGGGATGATCGCAGATTAGTTGTCCTGTCGCCCGTAGATAGGGAACACGCGTAACATAAACCGCCCCGTTTCGCACCAACATCGGTCCATGTCCTTGACGGCGAACTCCCTTGTTGTGATTTGGGTGGTGTGGCCGAATACGACCGTCACCCTCATCCTCATACATAACCAGTCCGTTGATATAATCTTCCTGGAAGCAGGAGATTAGCGAATCTGCGTCCGAAGCAATAAATTGCGTAACAGCCTCCCCGATCTCCGCAGGATGGCGCATTGGACTAGTTGGCTGTAGGATCATCACATAATCGTAAGGGCCATCTAAAGGCTCGAGGATATCGAGAGCGTGCATTACATAGGCGAGCGCCTTTGAGGTATCGGTCGCCGCCTCGTCTGGGCGAAAGAAGGGTACGTCGGCACCATGTGCGCGTGATATGGCAGCAATTTCCTCATCATCTGTAGAGACAATGCACCGAGCGAGAATACCATTATCAAGTAATTGCTTTCCTGATTCAATCGACCAAGCAATTAGCGGTCTACCACAGATATTCGCAAGATTTTTACGGGGTATGCCTTTGGAGCCACCGCGGGCAGGAATTATTCCAAGTATGCGCATCGTGTCATAATCTTAAAGCAGAGTAAATTTATTTTATATTTTTGAGTCTACACTAAGCCAGTGATCCAAATCGTTGTTGTCGATACGCTTTAGTGCCATCGGGTTTACCAACCCCGAAGAATAGTTCACGCCGCGATCCATAGTGAAACCATATACATACCCGCAAGAAAAGGCGCATTGAAAAACCTCATGCCCAACAGCAGACTTTCCGCCAAACGGGTATGAAACTCCAGCAGGTAATGTAGTTGTTATGTCACGAATTGCAATTCGGGAATGTGCAAGTTCATATAACAAACGCTCAACTCCCAATATCGCCAAAGGAAGATGCGAGTGAGCGTGAGAACCAAGCAATCGCTTTGTTGACAAATTGCGTAAGTCGTCACTTGTCATATACAGTGATTGGGCAACATCTTTTTCTGGACCGAATAAAGCGGTAAAGTAATCTGATATCCAAGGTAACCTTTCATTATCTTTAATCATATGATTGATGAAATACTTAACTCTACGCCCTAGCATATCGTCGTATCGATACTGAGTTGCAAGCAAATCATCGTCGAACTCCTTTTTGCTGAATGCAAACGCCTTGTCTAATTCGATAGCTATTTCTGCATCTTCAACTTGTGCCCGAATCATTTGCAACTTATGAACATCTAAAACGAAACATTCTTTGATCGGCGCTGTGGGAACGAAGAAGATCGCGGACGCACCCATGGCATCAAGCTGCTCAAGCGCCACCAGCTGCTCAGCTAAACCATCATCGAATGTAATGATAACGACCTTGTCGTTAGCTTTCAACTGCCCGGAAAGGAATGCAATGATATCCTCCTCACAACCGATCCGCCAACCAGCAGCTCGAATCTTTAGCACCTCGTCAGCAAGCATCTGAGGGGTTGTCGGATAGATCCCTCTTCCCGTGCCGAATTGACGGTAGTAGTGATGATTTACGGCTAGTAGAGGCATTTTCTTCGAATCTCGATTTGTCCCAATTCGCCCTCAGGAAGCCCCTCCCCGATGTAATCAAGTGCTTGCTGCAGAGCGACTTGCGTGAAATCAGCCTTGCGGTAAACTCTACTAGCGAAATCTTCCTGACGGGTCGGCCTAATTCGGCCTTCAAGGTAGTCAAAAACCACTTGGGGGAATTGATCAATTGATTCCCGAATCAAGCGGGATGTGATGTCGTAATAAGCATCTCCAGCCCGAAGGTCAGAATAAATTCTGGCGAGAATTTCGCCTGCATCGACTTTGGAAGTAGCCAGATGAATCGTTGTACCCAAATATTCCAGTTCGCGATTAACAAAAGGCCAGAATAAGGTAGCCGACCCTCTATAAAAAGGCGATAGTCCCAGGTGTAAATTGATGATCTTCCCTGGAAAAGCGTCCAACCAGTTCCGACTGAGTATAGAAGTACCAAATAGACAGAGGACATCAAAGCCTTGTCGCACAGCCCAAGTCACCAGGTCGGACATATTAATATCGCCAACTTGGCGAATTTCCGGAAATGTCGTATCAACCGTATGAGCAAACCAATACTTCTCGGCGGCAGCGATTTTCTCGAAGTGGGAGCGCACGAGTAGCGACTGATCGAGTTGTAGGGAGTAGTAGTTTTTCTTTTCTTCCACGAGCGCTGTCGGCACATTAAAACGACGTGCGATAGTGCACGCGAAATATCTGTGTCTCAGACTATTGCTAGTAAGAATTAAGGCTTTCATCAAAATGGCTCTCTATCGAGATATTCCCTAGCCCATAGCTCTAGGTTGACCCATTGCCAGATGAAGAATGAGTTATCCCGTTTGCCCGACAGATATTCAGCATATAAACAACGTGCCTTATCTATGTGAAACCAACCACGCGCAGCAAAACGTTCCGATGTGAGGATAGATTCTACCATCGCACGCCACCCTTCAGCAAGCCATTCGCGTTGTGGAGACTGGATGGATCGCTTTCGCGCATAGGCCACGGATGCTGGCGCTCGACGCGCGAGGATATCTCGAAAAAGGGCTTTTCCCCCTTTGTGGTTAAGGAGAAGGTGGGTGGGTATGCCGTAAGCAAACTCCACCAAGCGATGGTCTAGGAATGGGACCCGCAATTCACACGAATGCGCCATCGATACGCGGTCGTTAAAACGAAGTCCGCGCGGAATTTTGGCATATAACAGGTCCTCTGCGGCGGCCTGCCGTACAGGGTCATCGAACCCGCCAGATCGATTACGCAAAGCATATAGCTCCGTGGACATTAAGGATGCTGAAATCACTTCTGGACGTAAGCCGCTTGTACCATCAATCGATGCCCCTACTAAGACATCAGTGGGCAAATGACCCCAGATTTCCGAGAACTCCCTCGCGCGGACCTCTCTGATGGCAGGATTGGGAGCCGTCGCGACATATATTTCTTGATACCGCTTATAGCCGAGGAAGATCTCGTCCACACCGTTTCCATCAAGGAGCACTGTGACTTTTTCTCTCCTAGCGGCCTCGTAGATTGCGTTGTAACCGCACACTAAGACACCACCAAAAGGCTCCGCTTGCAACTGGACAGTTTTTCCCAACAAAGCGGATATGGCATTGAAATCAAGATTGGCAGTATGCAGGGTGCTTCCGTCAGCTATTTTTTGGACCCAGGGCAATTCGCTATAACTGTCATAATTTTGCGTAAAGAGATGGGCATGACCAAACGTTTCGACTGTTGCACGAACAAGCATCGACGAATCTACGCCACCCGATACGTTAAGACCGACAGCAACATCCGCTACCAGATGCGACGACACTGCCTGTAGGATAAGTTCCTCGGCCCGGTCTGCCAGCTCTTTCTCTGAGGCCCCGCTTAGATCCGGTATATGCTCGGCCAGTAAGTACCAGTGGTGGAGCATCTCGCCGCCACTTCGCAAGTCAATATGAGTCAATGTGCCCGGTTCGATTGAGCTTATGCCCTTGAAAAAGGTATGGGAGCTATGATCATAAAGGCCTAACTCGAGGTAGGTTCGAATCGTAGACTCGTCGGCTACAGCCTGATGAAAGCGCAAAAGCGGCGGTATCTCGCTCGCAAATACCTGTCGATCACCAACGGTAACTCGGTATAGAGGTTTGATTCCGAAACGGTCGCGAACCAGCGTAAGGGTATGCCCGACCGCATCGTGTATGGCGAACGCAAACATGCCGACGAGGCGCACCAAACAATCTTTACCCCAAAGGGACCATGCGGCCATCACTACCTCTGTGTCTCCCAGTGTCCGCCATGGCCAACGATCGCCGATTTCCTCCCGCAATTCACGAAAGTTGTAGATCTCACCGTTATAGGCAATCGCCCAGCGACCGCAAAGTGATATGAACGGCTGGTTAGCGCCGTCAGAGGTATCTATGATTTTTAATCGAGCATGTGCAATATACAGACGGTGTTCCTCCCGCCAGACACTTCCCTGAACATCCGGGCCTCGATGTAAGAGATCACCAAGCGCCAAGGCGGCATTGGGCGCATTCGCCATACCAGCCGGATCCCATGCGACAATCAATCCACAGATGTCTTTTCTCCGATCAAGGTAAACGTACCACTTTTCCAGCGAGCACCGCTGTAGTTTCCATATATCAATGCCTGTAGACAGGTTGCAATCTGACCCGCGCGAGCCTGAAGGCAATGGTTAGCTGCTAACAACTTACGTCCCTCGGTAGCAATATTCTGCCCGGTACCGGTTTTTGTGAGCTTATACAAAAAACTAGATAATTCGTCCGGTTCAACGTCATGATAATGAACCCCGTCCACAAAACCAAGTTCCTGATAGCCCGTGCAAGGGCTACATAACAGCAGAGCACCTGCCGCCGGAATCTCAAAAAATTTCCGAACAGGCAAACCAAACCCTCCTCTAGCGGTATAAACATAACGCGACGTCCTTAATGTTCGTTGAAAGAGTTGGTTATATAGATTCAATCCCCAATAATTACCATAAACAGGCACGCCAACCTTGTTTAATGCCCTAAATATATGAAAATACCATTTTGATGCAGTACGAATACCAGATTGACGAAGCTCTTCAATCGCATTTTTTCTTAAGTAGTACTCAGCACCGGGCACGGCGACTATCGGCTGTCTCGAATCAAGCGGCGTAAAGCAAAATTCGGACGGCAAAACGTAGTGAACTGCCGTAATGACTCGCTCGGGATGTGATTGGAGAAAATTTAGCCAACAATCTGACAGCCCCGATTCTTTCCGTCGAAAATGCTTTTCTTGTCTTACAAATGCTGGAAGTTCAGCAAGGGGTCGAACAAATTGCTCATTGGGGCCAATGAGGCTCAGATTCCAATCATGTATGCGCTGAACTTGAGCATTCGTGGCTGCATAGTAATCAATGTTTATGAAACTAGCGATACGATATTCGATATTGAGCCTTGGTAAAACATTAAAGATATCTTTAATAAATTCAACAATCTGCAAAACTGAGTGTGTATGTACCGTAAAACGACGCAGGTTTGTCAAAGTACTGGAAATTGCATCATCCACATCGGTTGCGAAGATCGGTGAATTTGGACCAATGATAAGAGCTTGGTAAGGTCCTTTTTCGCGCACCCAATTCAGTAGGCCTTTTCCTAAAATCTCATGTGAACTAAAACCGGGACCGAAGTAGTCGGTATTTGGATTAGCCGCCTCAATCAGCAGTGGGAAGTGGGTAGCTGATGGATTTAAATGAATAAGATCGATATCCACATAAAGAACGCGAATCATTAATTGCTAAGCCTAACTAATGTTCGCTTGCGATCTTAAAACCATGGACGCGCTAAACGCATGTAGCCCGTTTTTAGAGATCGCCCATTTTTGATTACATCCGACCTTAACCTTCATCCTATAGTCCTCTTCGCTTGTCTACCCGAGCAAAGTGTGTAGTCAATGCAACCATACTCGATCCCATCAATCACTTGTCCAAGCATATCTTCTTCAAACACGACCCAGGACAACCTGATATTAAATACCATTAGCAGACGGGCGATCCTCAAAAAAATTAGCCAATTGTACAGCAATAACACTAAGGGTAGCTTCAAGACGACAAAAGCTTTCTTGCAGTCCAGCAAGATAAGCATTCGAGAAAATAATCTTAAAAAGATCCCTGAACTTAGCATTATTATAAGTCAGAGTCTGCTTGACCTTACTGAAATTGGTGCATTTTTTTGATATTTAAAGGAATTAGTTCTTCTTATAACTAATAATGATCAAGGCCTCAAAAATGAATAAAAACTTCGAAGATGTATTTTTATGCAGTTGGAGGCGCTCCGAGGATTTAAACCTCGCTGTTTAGGCTTGCAGGCCTAATGCATAAACACTCTGCCAGAGCGCCTAGCGTCAGATTAACACATCTTGCCTTGTAATACATTTTTAAAATGTAAGTTCACTTTAAATTTATCTTTCCCAGTATTTTGAGCCGGGCCAAAATAAACATCGGACAGCATCCCAGTATTTGGGATATGCGTACCATTACATACCCTTAGATCGACACCGGAAATTTTTATAATTCGTAAGATTTCATCATCTACCTCACTCCTAAATTCTTTGACCTTACCCAACCGTGCAACCCCCTCCCTCTGCACGTAGATAGCGCTGACATCGAGCTTTGCCTCTACACAGTCCCTGAACCTAGTCACAAGATTTGAAAATCCATTATTAAAATCTTCTGCAGATCCATAGAAATCGACTCTACTCTTGGGAAATCCGGCGTACCCCAAAACCATTTCATTGTCAGTTAGAGCGCAGATTAAATGGATAGCAGTATGCATCATAGAAACTTGCATTCTTCGATACATATCTAGCCTAATAAGAACGGGTGTACCGACTTTACACTTACTATCTTTTAGTTCGCGTACAAAAAAATAGTTGTGGTTATTCAAAAAAATTACATCGGAAATATCGTACCACTTGTCGATATAAATTTCCCCTCGGTCCTCTAGCTGGCCGCCAAAGCGAGGTCTAAAATTAGACTGATATGTTCGCACAAGAGTGCCACCGCGATATTGCTCTATACCGGCAACGGAGGTTTCCATTACTTCAGTGGGTATGGGGATTTTTATATCATGGGCCATTTCGTATTCGATTCGTAAGATAAACAGAATTTATAAAGTGGTGTTTTATATTTTCAAGCCCAAACATAGAAATCAAATGCAGTATGGAATAGCGGGCATGCTCTCCGAAGTAGCCTATTTCCGAGTAATTGACATAAAAAATTTTCAATCCGTTTTCCATCAACCACTTATCGTCTTGGTATCCTGAGGCACCTTGACCGCACAAATAATTTGGTATTTCTAAAATCTTTGCTCGTTGCAGCAAACGCTCGTTAGCGGCATAGTTTTGCAAACCAATCTCTGACCCTCTTAAATAGTAACTTTGAATCTCGAGTGACTGCGCAATAAGCTTTATGCAACTAATGTTAAATTCAGATAAATTTTGAATAGAGTTAAAATTTTCTTCGACCTTGTCGAGCAAGATCAATAGGTCTTTGAAATAAGGAGTTTTTCTATATTCAAAACGCACCTTAGAAATACCATGCTCAAAAATTCGACGCTCATCGTAGCAAAGAGTTTTTTCATAGACTCTTCCGCTTGGTATTTTCTTGACCGGAAGACGCCAGAAAAATTGATTGCCGTTAGAGTCCAGAAAGTATGATCTATTTATATTTTGTTGCTTGGAATAGCGCACATCATCTGAAAAAACAAAAACCTGACTTTGATTGATTTTTGAAAAAAATCCAATCCATGGCAAAAAGTTTGGCTGGTGCGCACTTAGTACTTCCGAATTTTTGGACCGTAAGCTCATAAGCTAATTTAATGTTAATGGATCAATCCTGGCGGGCTCAAAAACTAAGTCAAATACCCTGTAAAGCACAACAATGTGAAGATAAAAAACATCTTAATGCTAAAGAGTAAGTCATGATCATGATTATGCGCATATAAGATACGTAGTGAGTACGTCATGACCGTACAAAGCCACAGGGGGAAAAACGGCTGATTTGCGCCGTCAGAGTAGGCAATCATCTTCAGTAGGGTATGCGCCCGATGAAAACGTTAATACTCGCTCTAAATACTTGCATGCCAATCAGGACTGCAACTAGATTCGCCCATCTCTAATCTCCAATGTTGGGCCGGTTGTGTTTTTCTAGGAGGGTATCATAATAGTGGCTACAAAATCCTGCTCGTCCCTCGATACAGCGCTGTATTCGTTGCCGCGGTGGCATCGGATCTTTCTGCCACCACTCAGGATGGGTTAGTACGTAAAGCCGTCTGACGGTTGGATCCGAGATCGTCTCCGCCAGTGAACGAGAGCGCCAGAGACCATTGCTGTCGGAGCAATAGGTATAAGCCGCCCTTAAATCGGAGCAGCTCGCATTCACTAGCCCACCCCGTGATGGCTCATTCAGCGACACACCAACAAGCGTTGTCGGGTTGTGTAAGGAGAATGTGACGACTTTAGTTTCGACAACTTCTTCAAGTACCATCGCCTCGAAGGCGATGCGCCGGTCGTAATCCGGCGCGATCTCATGCGCGTAAAACTCGGCATCAAAATGCAGGCCGATATGGTGGCCGAGTGCTACGATCTGTCGCAGTATGACAGAAATCTCAGGCTCAAAGATGTTGTAATAGCGCGACGATAGCTGGACAAAATAGGTGGCGTACAGACCCCTAGCAGCCTCTAATCTAGACAGCGCCAGAGCACGCTGCGGAGAGAAATCGATGTCATGCCGCCATAGCGCGACCTCGCCTTCAACCGAGGATTCAGAAAAACTTAGAAAGCGGTAGCGTGCTGCTGCTGCCGAAAGCAGTTCGACATAGGCATCAATGGTGAAATCCACGTCCTGTCGGCTCATTCGATGTGCTGGGCCTTCGCTAGCTGGAAAAAAACATCTCTCTTGGCCATAAGCTCCGACCAAGTTCCGGTTTCAACGACCCTACCCTGACCAAGGACGACGATCTTGTCAGCATTGCGCACTGTCGCTAGACGGTGCGCAACAATGACTACACATATCTTCCGGCGAAGGTTCTCGACGGTTTCGAGCACTGTCGCCTCTGAAGTCGAATCCAAAGCGCTAGTTGCCTCGTCCATTACCAGCAATCGTGGCCGCCCGAGCAGTGCGCGGGCGATGCCCAAGCGCTGCCTCTGGCCACCGGATAGGCGAGATCCCTGGTCACCAACCATCGTGGCGTATCCCGCCGGTTGTTGAATTATGAAATCGTGCGCAAGGGCCTGCCGGGCGGCCTCCTCGACGGCCCAATCATCAGCGGATTCATTTCCCCAAGCAATGTTGTCGCGGATCGAGCGGTGGAATAGGATGGTCTCCTGCGGTATGTAGCCAAACTGGCGGCGCCAGTGCAAGAGCGATATGGAGCTCATTTCACAATCTCCAAAGGCGACTCGCCCATGCTGGATGTCGGCCAACCCAAGGAGACAATTCACCAGCGTCGACTTACCGGCACCGGATTCGCCGACGATGCCGACGACGCCAGCCTTAGGAAAGCATAGTCTGACATCGCGCAGTGTGGCGGAGCCATCATAGCCACCAGCAACGATATCGATGTTGAGCGGACCCCCTATCGCCTGAGTGCCGCCCAAGGACGATGGCACGACAAGCTCCTCTTTCGCAAAGGTGGCCGAAGCGACGAGCCGTTGCGCATCGGAAAATGCCGGCACGTAGGTGGCCAAAAGCTGCATATTCTGTTGCAGGGCGTTGAAGCGGGGCAACAAGCGGATGAAAATAGCAATCACTACCAAGATACTGGCGGCGGGGATATCCAGATTTTGATAGCCAAATATGAGTAGGAGACACAACCCAGAAATCGCTGCGAACTCGAAAATCGCGCGCACTAGCGCGGGTAAGAAGGAGGCCCAAGTGTGCTGAATACACAGTTGGTCAACCACCTGTGCAACGCGCTTTTCAGCCACACTTTCCGTTGCTGTCGCCTTGATGAGCTTAATACCGCCTAGAAACTCAGTTAGCAAGACATTGAGATCTGCTGTGAGCGGCCCTAGTCGAAGTCCAATACGATAGTTATGATGCCCGATTCCACGGACCGAGAGAAAGAGTAACAACGCAAAACCAACCATAAACAGCGTTACTTGCCACGAAATTAGGCAGGCAACCAGCACGTAGACTCCGGTGGTCAAAGCGATGGCAGAGAGCTGCATGAGAATGAGTAAAGCTCCTCCGAGGCGGATGGTCTCTTGGGCGATCTGATTTGTCATAGCCCCGAGCTTCAGATTTGAAATGAAGCTCCAGCGGGCTCGTAGCAATAGACCGAAAAGATGTTTCTGCCACTTGGCGGTGTAATCGCGTTGCAAACAAGAAATCCACCAAGTCTGGGCAATAAATAGTAGTAGTTGGAGTGCAAAGACTGCAAGCACCAACATTGCCAGATGGTAAACGGTATCCCCGCTACCAAATGCCATTACGATGCCAGCAATCGCATCGCCTAGCAGTCCGCTGACAGCCGCCTGTCCGGATATTCCGACGGCATTTAGCAAGGGTAATAGTAGTAACATACCAAGTCCCTCGCTAAGGGCAACGGCAATCATCAGGAGCACTAGTGCAGGCATCCTCCAGCGATAGTGCTGGTAAATATCGGTAGCCAACCGCATGACCTGCCGACGGAACGAGAATGAATTTTTCGACATACTGCCCTAACCCTTTGAATCGAAAATCATGCTGACATGCTCCCCATTACCGACAACACGACCAATCCTGCGGGCAGGTGATCCGCCAACTATCATAGCCTCGGGTACGTCACGATTTACGAAACTATTGGCTGCTACGACACAGCGCGAACTGATCGAGACGCCGGCGGCAATAACGCTTTGACTGCCGATGTAAACGCAATCACCGATAATCACAGGCGCTTGTCTTTGCTTACACTTTCCACCGGAAAGCGACCAGAGGACGGTGTCGTGGGTATAAATATGGACCCCGCTTGCGATCGAACAATGTGTGCCGATCTCTATCCCGCCACCACTGCCGTCCAGCATAGTATTTGGACCGATCCAAGTCGCACGACCCACGCTCACTTCTCCGAATACCGTAGCACTATTGTAAATACTAGCTTCAGGGCCGAAGCCAAGCCGACTGGCGCGATCCCAACGATCGAATATAGCGTCTTGAAACGGCAGACTACGCTGAAATTCGGCACGCAGGCGGTCGTCCACGGCGAAATAACTTGCCCTTAAAAGTTCAGCAAAACCCTCTGGTGTCAAGTCGTCGTCCACGCCCCAGCCTCCAAATTTTGTAACCATTGCTCGATACACAGTAGCGACCAAATTAACAGACGACGATTTTCCTTACCCACAAGATGATTATCAATCAAAGTATGAATACTCTTCCGATCGAGATAATCAAAAAGGCGAGCGTCACGCCCCATAAGACGGTTGCGAAGATAATCGATACTATCCCCGCGGAACCAACTGGCGTCGGGGGCGGAAAAGCCTTTTTTGATACCGTTGGAGATATCATCGGGCACGTAACGATTCATGATCCTACGAAGCAGAAGTTTGCCGTCGCGAGTCTGCTGAAAGTATTTTGCGGTCTTTAGTCCCGGCTCGTTCTCATCAAGCTTGACAACTTTGCCTAGGTTGCCGAGTTTCATTCCTACAGGAACCTGAGTTGCAAAGTCGACCAAGTCGTTATCGAGGAAAGGCACCCTCGTTTCCAGCCCGTGCGCCATACTGATCTTATCCTCGATCGTCAGTACTCCGTGCAAGAAAGTCTTTGCCTCGAAGTAGAGCGAATGATTGATATAGTCTTCCGGCCGCGTCAGGTGTCTGGCGTGTTCGTGGAAAACCCCGCGGAACATGTCCCGAGTTGACAAGTGTGAAACCTCGGACCAGATCGGTCCAAAGATCTGCGGGATCTGATCGGTAGGGAGGAGGCGTTGCCAGTACTGAAAATATTTGTCAATGTAGTGCTCGAAATTATCGTTTGAGACTGCCCGGTAGTAGCGCCACGGGTAACCCGCGAATAGCTCGTCACCGCCGTGACCGGACAGCACCACCTTACAAAACTTACTCGCCAGTTGCGCAACATAGAAATTGGGATAGCTCTGGCCGACGCGCGGCTCTTCAAGGTGCCAGACCAGTTTTGGCAGCGCTCGCTCCATATCACCAGCCTTGAGAACCATCTGGTAGTGTTCGGTCCCGTACAGATAGGACATATGCTCGGCCTTCTCCCGCTCATCCATGCCGAGCTCGAGGCCGGAGGCGGAACGCAAGTCGAAACCGCAGGTAAATGTGCGCATACTGGGCAACTCTCTCGAGGCAATCGCGGTGACTGTACCCGAGTCCATGCCACCGCTGAGATAGGAACCTATTTTGAC
>Ga0078894_10001666_pt1 | contig 16598 bp, 8 predicted proteins | sample LauGreSu1BDMLBSD_2_FD_67506 | JGI IMG/M metagenome (GOLD analysis project Ga0078894, IMG submission 67506) | Freshwater lake microbial communities from Lake Michigan, USA - Su13.BD.MLB.SD (version 4) (version 4) | ecosystem: Environmental > Aquatic > Freshwater > Lake | place: Lake Michigan, USA... | reverse complement strand
TTAATATCATCCAATGAGAATGATTTTTTCTTTATCGCCATTTGTTAGTGTTTTAGTTATAATACATAGACCCCAAGATTAACTCAGAGTCTATGTAGTAATTAATTTTTAGAAAGGCATATCATCAGCCGGTTCATCGTGGTATTGTGGGTCAAGAACTTCTCTGTTAGTTGTTCCACCAAAAGATGATTCACTTGAAGAACTATCTCCATATACATAACCTCCTTTTTCGCTATCCCAACGAGGTGTTTCACCAATAGCAATCGCTTCCAAATACTCCAAAGGTTTTTTAGCGTAAACATCATTCCAAGTAGTTGGGTCGTTTACCCAAGAATCAGATAGTTCTTTGTCATTACTCAAAGGAGCTGGGTCATCGTGCATAATTGTTTGAATAACAGTATATACAGCACCTTTAGGGGTTTTAGCTTTAGTTAATTCTAAAATCAAATCACGTCCTGTTTCAGCATCAGTGATATCACCTTTGTTTCTCCAAATTGGGATGATTTTATCCAAGATACCATCGTTCTTATAATTGTCCTTAAATCTCCAGAATTTAGGTCCGTCAGCTTCGTTATCTCTGTCAATAACTTTAACAATGTAAAATTTTCTTGATTGGTAAGTTGACGCTAATTTTTTGTCAGACTCTTTTCCAGTTGAACGCAAATCTTCATAAACCTCATTCAAAGGTGAACGTTCATTATCGTTCTTACCCGGGTCATAGAATTTTTGGAATTTTCCATCAACCTGAATCTCGTGATACCAAACCTCCTTAAATGGTGAAGAACCATCTGTAGTAGGTAAGATTCTTACTCTCCTTTGCCCTTGTGTTTCTTTGTCAGTTAGAATTGCCGCAAAGTATTTTTTCATTCTTTCTTCTTGTGACATTTTGTTTGTCGTTGAAGAACCTCCTTGTTTTGATTTCTCGTACTGTGCTAATACCGCGTCTAATGAATTGTTTGTTGTCGCCATAAATTATATAAGTTTTAATTGTTTATATAAGTATAAGCGAAGAAATCTAGTTAGTCAAATTATATGTAAAAAAAAAACGACCCGAAGGTCGTTATATTTATTTTATGTTTGTAAATGAGTTAGTTTCATCTCCAAAGTTTCTAAAAGTTTTTTTAATTTCAGTTGGTGAGTAATCTTGTACCTCATCTGTAGTTAAAACATACTCTTTACCCGTTTTCTCAAAATCATCTTGTTTGTCATTAAAGAAATCAGATAATTTAGTAGTATATGGACCAGAATCTAAACTTCTTAATTCTAATTTTTCTTCAGCAGTTTTAGGTCTAAGTTTTTCAATTTTAGCTTCTAAATTATTTAACGTATTAACAATGTTATCCATTTCACCTAATTTACTTTCTAAATCATTCAAATGACTAAACAAATTATTGAAAAACTCCTCTTGTTTTTCTTCAATGTTTTTTTGTGATTTAACTAAATCAGTAATATCCATTTCTTCTGTTTTACCTTCTTCAGTACCATTATTATCAACCTTTTCTACATCTGGGTCAGTTGCAACATCAACAGTAGTAGCCTCAGGCGCCGCAGGAGCTGTAGGAGCAACATTAGGGTCTACAGGTGCTGTACCTTCCATACCCGGAGCTGGTGGTAAAGCTGTTTCGTCTGGAGCTGGGGGTAATGTAGCGTCTTGTTCAGTAATATAATGATTAATAGAATTATATCTAGCAATTTCTTCTAATATTTTTTCGTCAATCTTTTTCATAATTTATCCGTTTAATAATTGTTTTACACCAGTTAAAGTTTCAACTTGTATTTTTTTATTCGTGTTTAATGTATTATCAACTCGCTCAATTAAACCATCTTTCATTCTGATAGTGTAACAATCTCCTGTGTCTAAATCACATACCTGTTTAGAACCATTACCCAAATCTTTTTCTGAGTGTCTGGTATTTTTACCTAAATAATTATCTAATATTAATTTTGTACTCATAATGTCTGTTTTATATATAAATATGCGTTATTTGAAAAAAGGTTTTGCTATATCAATAGCTTTTTGAACTTCATTTTCAATATTAGTTAAATTTGTTGAATCAAATGTTGAGTATATATTATCATCTTTTTTAGTAGCATCTTCATTTATTATCCAAAATTTAGTAATTTCTTGTTTATTAATGTTTTTTATAGTACTAACTCTTTTAATCCATCTACTAATTAAAAAGTCAACATTTTCGGAAACACCATTAAATGTTGCAAACGGTTGGTTTGACGATGAACAATAATACTTTTCACCATTAAATAATTTACTAATTTCACCCCAATATTCATTCATCTTTATACCAGCAAAATTGTTTTCAATAGTTTCAAAATCTTGTTGATTACCTGAAGCTAAATATAATGTTGCAAAAATTGTATATTGTAAAGTTCTATTACTTGTCTTACTCATAATAACTTCAATTACATTTTTAAATGTTGCTTTAGTCTGTTTAGGATTATCAACAAAAGTATAATCAGAATAACCTATGTTTTTAGAACCTCCAGTATTTGCCGGATAACAATTTGCGGCTTTATTAACAGTATTACTATTTTTATATAACGCATCATTATAAGTGTCAGTCCTCTGTTTGATAATATCACCTTTTTGATTTGATTTAGCGGAAATTTCTTTATTTTTTCTTTCTTGTCTATTCTTTTCAATAATTGTTTTCAACAATTTGGTTTTTAAAGTCTGAATATATTCATCTATTTTAGGTAATGAAGCTGTAGGTTGTCTAATTCCTGTTAATATAGTTTCAAAATTACCTGGAGATATAGCGTGAGTTACTTTCTGAATTAAATAAGGTCCACTAAACATTGGGACGTGTCTTAAATTAAAATACATTGTTGGTTGTATCATAGCGTTACCCATCATAGATACAACACAACTATAACTTCTATTTTTATATAGATTATATAATGATACGTTTTGGGTTGCACCACCACGACCACTATTTAAATTAGCCATATCATTTGTAACCGCTAAAGATTCCGCTGTTGCTAACCCAGGATTTTGTTCAACATTAAAACCATAAAAAATTGATTGGTTTTGAGGACCTATATCAACATTAAATCCAACTACTTTATTGGATTTATCCCAATCATTTTTACCTATTTGATTTTCCAATAAAGGATTATCACTATTTCGTCTTAAATCAAAAGCGTCATTTTTAAATCTATAGTCAATATTATTTTTTAAATCAACATGTTCACTAGGTTTACTAGCGTAAAAACAAACCAATTTAGCTGAAGATTCTCTATAATCAACATTCATAAATGTACCAAACATAGTATTTGCAAAATCTAAACTACCTTCGGCTTTAGGTATAGGGTTTTTAACAGCATCCTGAACACCATAAAAATTAACATATGATGGTAAATTCATCACAACAAAATTGTTTTCAACTAATATTGTCTGAACAAAAGATAACATACTCACTTTTTGAGGTATATTAGTTAATAAATCTTTTAACTTATAAATGTCAATTAAAACAACATTACCCATATCTCTACTAGCTCTATCCAATAGTAATACATCTTCAAATAATGTTTTAGTTTTAAAATCACCACCTGAAATCCATTTATCATTTAGAGCTTTAAAAGTTTCCCACATTTCAACTTTAGTTTGAGGACCTTCTAAAGAAGTATCAATAGGTTCTTTAGATATATTTCCAACATTCTCTAAATTTTTACGAACTTTTATCATTAAATTATTAAAAATGATATCTTGAAATTTATTAACCGATGTAATATAACCATCCATTAAATCAATAAATTTAGTATATGTTAATGTATTATCATTTAATTTTTGAGTCGCATATAGTTTGATAATCGGAGCTAAATTAATAATATTTGTTGAATCAAAAGCAACATTACAATCAACGAAAAAATCTGTAATACATGAACCTGTATTAGTATAACTTAACCCGTTACCAATAGAAAAACCAACATAAGTCTCTAAAGTTCTCCAAGCATCAGGAAAATTAGTTCTAGATTGTAGTAATGTTACATTACCACTCTTTGTAGGTAAAGCACTCGGTGTTTTTATACTATATTTATCCCAAGTATATGGGTCTATAATCCTCGCTTTTGAAAAAGTATAAAATAATCTCTTATCAAAATTTGAAGGATTCCCATACTTAAAAACTATGTCATAGTTTATAAAATCATTTAGAATATTACTGACTTTGGTTATTTGTTCTTTTTGGATTTTACTTACAACATCAGTACCATCATTACCTGTTATTTTATTAGTCCTCATTAATTCCCTCATCATCATTTGGAAATTCCTAAATGATTTAGTTGTATCAGTATCAGAGTTAGAGGTTTGACTTCCATCATAATCGTAAATTGACTTAGAAAAATTTAAAAATTCAGTCTCAAATTTATCTAATACATCCTTTTCAAAAACTGAAAATATTTCATCAATATTTGTATAGTCACCAACAATACCACGAATTGAGAAATTTTCCTGTGATTGTTGTGTTGAAAATACTTTTTTAAGATATTGTCGTGGTGATGGTTTAACAACTTTAGTAGTGTCAAAATATCCGTAATTAGGAGCAGCCCAAAATAAACGAACAGAACCATCATACATTGCAGTATTACCTGTAACCTCAAATTTTAATTTATCATTATCATCAAAACATTCATTTTTAGTCTGATTTATAAATGACCCTTGCGAAGGTAAAACATATGATGAATTTCCATCTTTACTTAATATAGATACAGACCAAGGAATAACCCTTAAATCTCTATTAGGTTGTTTTGTATCAAAACCTTCTTTACTATCAATAAATGCTGAAGGTACATAGTTTAATGTCACACCATCATTAATACCCTCTTGAATCGCACTATTAGTATATCCCGTGAATATCTCAAATCCTTGATAAAATACATTAAAATCATTTATTAATTTTGGGTAAAACCCAGTATTAATAACTGTAGATACTTCAGCACCCAATACAGTATTTTTTTCTAATACAATATCAAAAACACCACCATTAATAATTAAAGAATAATTAGTTTCCGGTGATTTATTAATCGGGTCATAGTTGTTAACATAACTAAAACCAGACCAAGATGTGTTTAATATATCAACATCAGTTTCTATAAATTTTTTATATCTATGCCAAACAGAACCTATTTTTAATATCCAAGAATAAGGTAATTTATGAATAGAACCAAATTTCTTTAATGTCGCAAAAATATAATCCAAATCAGTAGTTGAATTATTCTCATACGTTTTAAACTTTTCTTTAATCGTTGCTAACGGTAAACTATTAATAAATAGATATGCAGAACTAACATAAGGATATGGTTCTTCTTTAATGAAATTTGATACACCTTCTTGAATTGAATTAATGAAATATGGTGTATTCAACATTGATACCGTTTGATTACCACTAACTAAACCATCATAGTTATTATAAATTAAATTACCCTCCGTTGGGAGTTGTGTTTCATAAGTTCTTGTGTTATAAAAACTTTTTAAGTTATTAATATTGTTTTTAACACCATTAAAAATATTATCATTATATTGTGGTGTTGTTACGTACTTAAATATAAAATTAGTCACTGGTTTTTTAATATCACTTCCGGCACTTTGAACGAAATTCGTAATATTTTTTATACTAGTATTATATAACAAAACATTAGTGGTATTAAAACTTTGTTCAACACTACTAACAGCAACCCCATTAGCTAAATTCTCTTTATCCCAAATCAGATTAGTAAAGGGATATAAATCCGTAAAATTAACCTTATTAGTGGTTGTTGAGTTAGAGATAAATTCAACCATTTTATTTTCATTAGGCACAGATACTAAAGGTTGTGTAATTGTAGAATTTGTTAATATATTTCTATTAAGAAATTCAAAACTAGAATTATTGACCTTATTCTTAATATAAGAAGTGTTAAAAATTCCTCTTATAAAATTTTGCCAACTTTGACCTGTACCATCATTTGAAATATGACGTAAAAATAATTCAATATTATTTGATGTTATTGGATATTCCTTCAATTTTTTAATTAAAAAAGGATTCAATTCAGATAAACTATTTTTTATATTAATACTTTCAGCTTCAGCTATAATATTAGCTACAAAATCAGTATCTGTTGTATTATTTTCACTTCTTAATAATCCAGTATAATTAGCTGTTAAAAAAACTCTTTCAAATATTTCGTATAAAAATTTAACTTCTTCTTTATTTCCAAAAACAGAATTCTCAATAGGAAATTCAATAGCGTTAAAAGATGTTCTTAAAATATCTGTCAATTCATTACTTTTTGGTGTTGACGGGGCAGGGTCACTATCTCTCTCAACATATCCATTAATGAATTCTTCTAAAAATTCAACTTCCGGCCAAACATCATAATTATTACCTCTAGTTTTAGCAATAACTTTTTTATCCCCAGGGTACATAATTTCATATTTTTCATGACCGTTTTCACCATCAGTACCAACAATTAATTGTGGCCACGGAAAAACAGGTTGTTCACTAGTATTTCCAGGTGTTAAATTGTCCTGTGAAGCACCAGCAACCGTAGTGTCAAAAATAGCGTCTTTTCTATATTTGTTATTTCTTTGTTCCCAAGCAGATGTATGAACATCGTCCATTAACCTTAAAAACCCTTCACCATTAGCAAAAATAACCGCTAAAACATTTCTAATTGTAGGTGTAAAACCGATACCGTTAGACTTACTTCGCAATAATTCGGAAAGACCTTTAGCTAATTCATTTTCAATTTTTTCAGTAATATCAGTTAATGACTTTTTAATTTGATTAATTTGAAACTCAAAACTACCCGGTCCTTCAAAAAAATACCAAGTGTTACCTTTTTGAATATCACCTGAACTTGTTCTAAGTTTAATATTATTATAATAATTACTATTTTTTAACTGTTCGGTAAAACCTGATAGTGTTAAACTATTAAGACTTGATTGAGTTTTCTTTCTACTATTAAAAGTTTTTAGAGGATTAACATCTTTTTCTTGAACATCTTTTAAAAAAGTTGTGTAACTAATATTAACTTCTATTTTAGATTCTACTTTGGTTTTGTTAATAGTATAACTACCATCTTTACCTACGGTTTTATTACTGTCTAATAATATTTTTTTCTCATTAATTATTTTTTGTAATTCACTAATAGCTGCACTTTTTTTATCACCATTTTGAAATTCAGCTTTAAAGGTGTAAACTTTTAAATCATCATTTAATACCAAATAATTTTCAGTATCCATATATTTACCAAACCAAGAATTTTCACCAGTATAGTAATAAACCTCTTTGAAATAGTTTTCTAAAGTTTCTTGATAGGTATCAACATTCGTTAAAGGGTTTAAATCTTGTTTAGCGTAGGAATCTAATATGTTTTTAACGAAATTCTCAATTCTATTTTTCATCTGAACTAAAGTAATTTCAGGAAAGTCATCAGGAATTAATCCCTTTGATTTATATTCACTATAAACTTCTTTAATTTTTTGAAAACCTTTCTCAAAAACAACATCTTTACTTGGTTCAGTTGTATTAACAGAACCGGTTGTTGTTTTGGTTGCAACTTTAATACGTGATTTATACATATGAGGTGTTGCCTGTAAGTAACCCATACTTACCTCACTTAAAATAGTATATTTATATGTGTAAAATTTTAACTCAATCTTAAAATTACCATTCCCAGTGTCATATCTTGTAGAAAATGTCTGTAACATTAACGATAATTTTACAGCTTTACCATAATAACCTTTAATGGTAAGAGTAAACATAGGGTAAGGTAAATTAAAAAAGGCGGCATATGGTGAATTATCACCAGCTTCAAACATCGCACGACCTTTTATATCCTCTAAAGTCATATTAATTGAAGGTAAAAAATCCATACCTTGATTAATATTAATAGAAGTTATACCCAATAGGCCGTTATCTATCGCACCGATATTTCCATTTGATAAAATACTTTGTTTAATATAAAAGTCATCTGGTTTGCTATTCTTTTCAGCTACTTTTGGTAGTCGTTCTAATTTAACTTGATTCACACCTTTACCATCTAAAGAATCTTTACCAGTTAACTCATCAGTATATGAGTTATCTAAAAAGGTTTTACCTCCCTGATTTAGGAAGTTGATACTAGCGACGGAAATATTTTGTAAGTCATTGTTGTTTGATACTCCGTATATTAATTTGGTTCTTGGCACTAATTTACACTCCAAATTAGCGTACATTACCAAGTCTTCCATTTTAACATTTCGTTCTTTTACTTTCCCATTTTCATCAATTACCTTATTTGGGTCAATAACGGTGATGTTGTTGTAATCAAATTCAACTAATATATTTTCTGAGTTACCTACCATAATAATAAAAATAATTATCTAATTCATTGTTGTAATCTTGTATTGAAGATACTAAAGGAAATGGTATTGTCAATATACTACCATCAGGAATGTTCCATTCTTCACCACCATAAATAGGATTAGCTTGTAATATTAACCAACCAAAGAATGGGGAACCATAGTATTGTTGAGATACTTTATCCATTCTTGATTGACCAACTTTATATATGTATTTCTTATCAGTAGATTTACCAGGGACTGTAACAAAAGGAAATACAGTTTGTTGACCATTGATAATAAAATCACTATATCTATTGTAATATTGTCTACCTGCCATTTTTAATTAAATTGTATTTTACCATTAAATGTTTGATTGTCAGTATTCGGATTTTTTGTCGCGTATAAATCTTTTATTTCTTGGTCTTGTTGTTTATTCGTCGCTTGGTCAACCACAGTTGTGTAATTAAATTTTCTTGCTTTTCCTCTAACATACGCAGTTTCATTAACAATTTTTTTATACGTTACATCTTTACGTAAATTAACCGCAATTTTTTCTTCGGCCTTTAATTCGTCTATTACAATATCTCTAAAATCATCACAGAATGAATTAAGTTTTCTCTTTAAGAAAGATATATTTTTACTTGTTGATAAATCTCCTGCTAATAGTTTAGTTTGGAAGTCTTTAAGTTTATTTTTATCCTCAAAAATTCTCGCCATAACCATAAACATTCTACTATCTTGACCTTTCTTAAACTCACTAGTTTGTGATATAAACAACCCTGGGTCAGTATATGAATTAGCACCTTCATTAATAACACCAACAGTTGTCATAAGTTTATTAAAGTCTATGAATTTTTCACTAACCGCTTTGTAGTCATTAGTTAATTCAACATAAGTATCTGAAGGTTTATTAGGACTTTGACTACTAACATCAATCGTTCCACTTAAATTATAAACTCTCGTCTGATTATCAATAATTTTTCCATCAGTTTTATTACACACCAAATTTAGTTTACTAAAAACTGATACCATAGTTTGTTCTTGTTGAACAATATTATTAGTAATATTGAATATTCCAGCACTAAAATTGTTTTGATAATCTTGAATATACTTGGTAAAATTTAAAGCAACTTTATTTACTTCACCTTCAGTTAATTTTTTCAGTCCAAATAGTCTTGATAAAATATAATTTTCATTTGTAGTTTTAGGGTCTTCAACATCTCTAATAAACGCGGTGAATAATGAATCTATTTTTTTCTGAACATTCTCATCTGGTTTACCATATATCTCAATATTATTTTTACTTGTTGAGGAACCTAAATACCCTTTAGAGTAAATTCTATCTTGAGTTATTAATTGCCATACACCATAATTGTAAGCCTTTATTGTTGACTCCATTTGATTTGGTATATTCTCATAATATTCTTTAGTTACGTCAAGTAACTTGTCCATAATAGTAAGATAACTGATTTCACCTGTTTGCCCACTAGTAACAGGAATATTAGTTAATATAGTTCCAATAGTGTTACCACCATCATTAGTTATTTTATTGTCAACATTTGTTTTTATAGTCGTTTCTAAAAATTCAGGTGCAAATAACGCATCTAATTTAGAAACATCTTCAGTTGCTACAGCACGTTCATCATATATTTCAGTGTTAGCGTAATAATTAAACGATAACGCATTTTGTAATTGTTCAACAGGTTTAGATAATCCCATACCACCAATAATATCAAATGATAATGTAACATTTGCAATCATCGGTTGAACACCAATACCTTCAGGATTCATATCCAAAACTAATGGTTCATAAGTAAACGAAAGGTTATTTGGTACAATTTTAGTATTGAAGAAATCCCCAATCCTTAACACCAATATAGGTGGTGCTCCAAATGACGTGTTTAACGCATCATTATGTCTTGGTTTATTATCCGTACCAATCACCGGTATTGTTTCACCAGGTCTAAGACATTGATTTAAGAATGTTAAACGAGCATTTAACCCTTCAGGTGTCATAGAGTGAAACGCTGGGTTAAAGTATTTAACTTTCTCCTTAATAGAGTCATAAATCATAGGATTACTCTCTTTAATTACCTCAAAATAATCACATTCAGATAGTAATTGTCTAATAATCTTTTTACTGATACCATCTTTTCTCTTTTGTTTTGGTGATGGTGGTGGTGGTGTATTAGTCGCAATTTCCGGTTTAACTTCAACGGGTGGTGGTGTAACTGGGGATGTTTCAACTATATTAATAGATTTTATCACCACTCGTCTACACGCCATAGCATTAACCGAATATTTATCGGAAGTCTTATTTTTTGATTTATCAGTGCTAGGTAGATATTCTTTAGTACAATTAATTGAACTACCTTCACCCAAAACACCTTTAGGTATTACAACAGCTTCGGGATTTTCACCTTTAGCCTCTAACTTAATATCTAAACTACCATCATCAAAAAATTTACCTAATGTATCTGTACCAACAGTCACTTTTTTTAAGTATTGTTTAACAGAATCTAACCTACGATTAGATAAGTTAATATTATATTCAACACTCGCAGAAGAAGACGCAGAACCAATCATAAGAATAGTAACTTTACCTTTTTTCGCACTTAAATAATCATATAATTTAGTTATAAATTCTTTTGATAGTTTTTCGTAATTACTTTTAACCACATGGTCAAAGAATTCAGTTACATTTTTCTGTGTATTACAATATGCAGCGTCTGTTTTGCAAAAACTTTGGGTAGAGTTAAAAACACCGTCGGCATTAGTTTTATAAGCCGCAATATTAGAGGAATCAGTATATCTATTATAAGTCACATCATAACTCTCTGTTGATGTTACAGCTCTTGAATTAGGGTCTGGTATATCATTGTCAAAATAATACCCATAATTAAGAAAATCGTTCTCTAAACTATTCTTTGTTGGGTCAGGATTAGCTTCAGGACTTTTTGTAGTATCATTATCTTCATTTATTTCTTTTTTAATAGCTTTAACTTGGTCAGCATTAATTTTTGGGTCACTTAACATTTCTTGGTATAATGATAAATCATTAGCCGGTATCATATTGAATTTTTGAGCTAAATGATAAATATCATATTTAGCACACCCCGCAAAGAATGAATCTAAAATTGAATCAATTTTTTGTTTATCTTTACCGGCCAATTGTTTTTCAACAATAAGGTTCATAACCGAAGGATTATCAACAATTATTTTCCAACTAAGACTTCCAGTTCTTTTAGTATTACTGTAAGTATACATAGATTCAGGCCTGCCTAAAAATTCCGTTGACTTGAAAGTAGCTGAACTTGAATCACTAAAAGTTAACCCGTAAGGTGGAAACCACATAACTCTACCACCATTAGGTCCTTTTTCACATACAGGTAAATCATCATAAGTAAAACCAGGTCTACTAGATGTTCTCCAAGCCAAATTCTCAATTGAGAACATATATTTTTTAGCAATAACTTTACCGCCAATTTTTTGTATATTTGTTGAACCTATTCTATCAACACCACCACCTCTTAAAGGAGCGATATTCAAATTGTAAGTATTATCTAACACTGAGTTAGTAAATCGTCTACCACTGGTTGTAATACCATCTGATTTTTGTAAATCAGCATAAGTATAATACGGAGTATCTTTGGTGAAAATTCTACAATATTCTGTTCCTTTTTCATCACCAGTCGCGTTTTCAGTATATGAAACAACTTTAGAACCTTTAGTAATTTCCTTATAACCATCGTGAAATACTTTACTCACTTGGTTCATCGCGTTACCAACATGTTTTAATCTTTTAATACCCGCAACATTATCTGCAGAATCAATTAATCTTTGCGTTTGGTCTAAAATTGAACCATCCTTGAAATCTATATTTGTTGATTCACTCTTAAGATAATCACTAGTAATTATGTTAAATTCATTATCTTTTGACCCTGACCCACCACCAATAGTTGCGTGGAATCCAGCGTTTTGTTTATATTTAGGTGAAGTCCATATTAATCCCCCATCAATACCGCCACCATCACTATATGATTTTCCGGCTAAACCAAAATTAAGTCTTCCGTCATTACCCTCAAATAAGATACCCAAATCCGATGGACCATAAACAGGAGATTCAAGTTGTTTTCCAAATGAATCAACCGGTACTTGGTTTGCAGGTGAAGTTATCGTTGATGGTTCAGCATTTCTACTACCAACATAATAACCACCTACTAAAGTACCATTACTAGGACTAATTAAATCTATCGCTAAATTAACAACTCCTTGTACAACACCCAATAAACCACCATAATTTTTATTATAACTTGGTTGGTATCTATTATAATTTATATTCGCAAATAAGGCAGACCTTTGACCATTACCAGTATTTGCTAAAAATATTTCAGAAGGATTTCTTTTTTTATTTAATATCGGACCTAAAAACCCACCCGTTAATTGATTAACAACATTTAACGCAGTTGAGGTTTGTTTTGTTTGACCGTTTTCCGTATTATCATCAAAATAATCCCCAGGGATTAAAGATACCGGCCAATAAGAACCTGAAATTCTTGTAATTAAATCACCAGCAGCAACAATAGGGTTTTCCGCTACCGTAATTTGCCAATTTTTATATATTAATGGTTGTTGTCCAGATAATAATAAACTTATCTCAAATGGGTCTTGTAACGCTTGTAAATTAACTTGACCTATGGTTCGTTTACGAATCTCAATATCAATTCGTTCCTTAAATAACTCTTTTAACCTTAAAGCACCAATTCTAGCGATGTAAGAATCTTGGGATAATAAACCATTACTACCTGTAGGGTCATTTGATAACAAGATTGATAATGAACTATATGTTGAAGGTAAAAATGTAGAACCGTATAATGTCGCATAACGATATGTAAATGGTTTTGTTATAGAATCAAATATTTCATTATAACCCCCATCCGGTGTAAAAATATTACTAATATATGGTGAGAACCTATCAACGTTCAAATAATAAGGACTACTACTTAAAACAACACTCTGTGTTGGAGCATAAGGTCCTTGATTTGGTGTAACAGGTAATAACGGACCATTAAAAGTTATATTTGTATTATAACCTCCAGTTGGTCCAAATTCGTTTAATGGATATAATGTTTTCGCATAAGGGTCTTGAGAAATTAAATCATTAGGTGAATCAATAACTTGTGAATCCCCCAATACTGTCTCATAGGTTAAATTCCCAACTTGGGGACTATAAACACCTTGAACGTTATATGGTGCCAAATTTTTGGCCATAAGAACATTCCTAAATGAAGACGATGATGCAAATGATAAGAAACTATTTGGCATGGATTATTTATTTTATTATAAATAGAGTGTTTATCAATTTTTAAGCTAAATTCATAAATGAATTCATTCTTTGTTGGGGATTACTATTTGACGTAGTTCTACCATCATTGGTCATCCCTTTCAAAATTGATTGTACTATACTTTGTTTAATTTCTTCGTTTTTAAGAGCTAAAACAAGTTGTTGGGTATCAACACCAGCTGGTGCATTAACCGTTATTGTATGGTTAAGATTAACGTCCATAGTTGAACTTGATGTTGTGTTGACGGTCTCTTTATTATTACCACCCAACCCTTTCAAGAATTCTTCGCCTTTAGTCATAGCGAAAATTGTATCTTGAGGTAATAGTTGAATATCCGCATTAGGTGTTGAAATGAAATCCCCAGTCTGTTTTACAGGTTTAGTGGTTGTTTTACCATCAGTTATATTTTTAAATAATTCATTAAGGGATTTGACGTTAATACCTAATTTATCAAATTCACCGACTAAATTACCCACACTTTTATTCCAAGTTTTCTCAACAAAATCACCACCTTTAGTAAAAATACCTGATAATTTTTCTAAACCTTCAGAAACTGACATAGTATTGTTAGTCATACCTTTTAAAACTGTCGTTACTTCACTACTAACTGTATTTATATCTTTTGTTAAATTTTTAATAGATAGTTCTTCCGGTAAAACTTTTGTAGGAATACGAGACATTGTTCTACCAGCTTCTAAAACTCCTTGACCAGCTTTAGAACCAGCTAAAGCATATGGCACCTTCTCTTTCATAAAATTAGTATTAGCCCTAATATCTGCTAAAGTATTTAATTGGTCTTTAGCTAATTGTTCCATAGTTTTTGGTTCACCAACTTTTTTAAGTAACTCTAAATCCTCACCTTTTAACTCAGCAATATTTTTAGTTTGGCCACCAACTTCAATTTTATATGTTCCATCTTTCATTTCCGACATATTAGCAATCAAAGTTTTTTGCTCTTCAGTTAAACCTAAATCCGGAAATTTAATTTTATTCATTTTATCGTCAAGTTCCGCACTACCTAAAGCCATTTTAGCTAATGAACCTCTAGTCATACCAAGTTGTTGTTCAACTTCCATTAATTGTCTTTTAGCACCAGGCATAATCTCAAAACCAGTACCATCTTTCTTTAATTGTACAAATTGTTGAGACATTTTACTAATCTGATTTTGCAATTCAGCTGGGTCATTTTGAGCTAAATCCATTAATCGTAACGGGTCTAATAAGTCACTTTGAGCAACACCTAATCTTTGTAATCCTGCGGCTAACTCAATCGCCGATTCTGGGTTAAAAGCTTTTTCTACAACTGTAAAAATATTACTCATATCAACTCTTAACATAGTAGCTTGAGCTGCCATTTTAGCTAATCCCTGAACACCACCATCAAAATTATATTTATTAAGAGCATCCATATTATCAAGTACTTTACCCGATACAGCTTGAGCATTAACACCTATTTCTCTAGCGGTATTAACAACTTTACCCATTTCACTTGAAGCATTATAAGCTGAGATACCCGCATCTTTAAATGAAGATACCATTCTATCAGCACTAACTCCAGCAACTTCACTAGCAGCGTATAAGCCTTCATAAGATTCTGTTGATAATACTAAATTTCTACCTAAAGTCTGTGAAACATTTAATTGTATTTTTTCAATATCACTCCAAGTCCCTCCCAATAATTTAATAGCGTCAACAGCACCAGTCATTGATTCTTTTAAACCTTGAATCATTTCACGACCTTGACCGAATGATTTTAAAACATTGTGAGCACCTTTATCAACCTCATCTAAAACCTTTAACATACTTTCGCCACCAAGATTTGATTTTAGAATACTCTCCCAATTTTTTATTATATCATCCATAGACTTAATAATGTCACCGTCTTCCGCTTTTCTTTTCTTACCCATATTATTATTTAATTACCCTTTAGTCATTATAAAATAAATAGTCCAAATTGAGGTTTTTAAGACTCATTTGGACTATTGTCAGTTATTATTCTATCAACTAAGTATTTTCTCATATATGTCGGTATTGTATTGAAATCTGTATATGAGATTCCCATAAATTTAGACATTATGTAATATTCGTCAATTAAATGTTGTCTATAATTAGAAGAAAGGCCGAAAAAACTCCACCCCAAAGGTAATCTCGAAAGATACCAATTCTCCTGATGGGGCGATTGCAGTTCTTCTTAAATCTAAAGAAGGTTGGTTATCGTTAAGAAACTTACGAATATATTTAGAATCCATAATTGGTAAAGTATCAATAATTATTGCTAATTTACCTTTATCAGTTTCACCATCAATCTCCACAATTTGTTTTAATAATCTCCAAGTTACTGTTGGAGCAGTTCTACCAACCGGATATTGACTAACCATTTTTTCAATTTCAATAGTATCTGCAAACGTTAACGGTCTTAACTTAACGGTAGCGCCAGTTCTTGGTAATTTAGTTACAAAATAACCATTAACATCAGGTGCAACTTCAGTTTTTTTAATATTTAACTCATCTAATAAAATTGTAGTATCAAATCGTTTACCTGTTTTTGGGTCGGTCAAAGACATACCATATTCAGGACCAAAAGATGTGTTTCGTAAAAAAATTAGAATAGCTTCAACATCACCATCCAATAATTCTTCAGGTCTTAAATCATGTTCATATAATTTATTTTTAATTAATGTCATAACAACATTATCTTTTTCACCCGAAAGAGCATTAATTAAATAATTTTCATCTGAAGCGGTTAAATAACCAACTTTAACAGATTTTTTCTTATTTTTGTAAAAAATACCACCGGTAGGTAATACCACAACATCATGTGGTAAAGTAAAATTCTCCGTTGCGGCCTTTATTAAATCTTGTTCCATATTAAATACTTTTTATATAAACTATAAGGGATTATTTGTAATAATAAACATTTTTACATTAAA
>Ga0078894_10001665_pt1 | contig 16609 bp, 15 predicted proteins | sample LauGreSu1BDMLBSD_2_FD_67506 | JGI IMG/M metagenome (GOLD analysis project Ga0078894, IMG submission 67506) | Freshwater lake microbial communities from Lake Michigan, USA - Su13.BD.MLB.SD (version 4) (version 4) | ecosystem: Environmental > Aquatic > Freshwater > Lake | place: Lake Michigan... | reverse complement strand
TTTTAATTACCTATTGGTAAGTGAGAAGCTTTAGGCAGAATAGAAAAGTCGCAAAGAAGGTTCTTTTACAAAATCCTCTAGACAGTAAGACGTTTCTCTCATTTTTTCTTTTGATTGGTAAATGGATGTCAGATGCTCTTCACGTAGAGCCGCTTTATCCACTGTATTATCAGTATGACAGATGACCAAAATAGCCTTCTTGGGATCGAGTTGGATCATCTGATGCTTATATTGTTCGAGAAAGGACCCCTCCTCCGATTTCGTAACATACTCATCGTACCGATGTACATCTGAATATCTCTTTCGCCACGCCATCGTATTATTTGTTGCGTGATTTGGGTGAAATGGACCCATTGCATATATTTTTTTAACATCCTTATAGTACATAAACATTTCAGATGACCCTGCCAGGTCGACGCGCGGATATTTAGCAAACGCTTGGACAACGGTATGAATCCGATCCGCTGGATAATAATCATCATCGTCCATCGCCACAATGATCGACCCTTTCGCTTCTCGATTGAGCATATTTCGTTTTGCACCGATTCGCATTTTTTCATCGAGAGGAAGATAACGAAGGTTGGGAATAGTCTTCGCCGCTTCTTGAAACAGATCCTCTACTTTATCGCGCCCGTCGTCTAGCACAATCCATTCCATTTTTTCCTTAGGATACGTTTGATTCTTATAGATCTGAATCAATGCTGGAATGAAGGCTCTGCGATTATAGGTGGGAGTGACAACTGATACAACGATATCCATTGCCTTACGAAGTAATTTATTCTTTAGATGGCGTTACGGTAGCAGGTAAGGAGGAAGGCGCAGCCTTCTGTGATGTATTAATGGTAGCAGGCAAGGAGGCGGCAGATGTCTTCGGAGATGAGTTGTTCGTGGCTGGCAATGCCGCGGGTACTGATGCTTCCGTCGCTTCCGCCTTCGGCTGTAATTTGATAGTAGGGGGAAGACGGCTAGGACCTGTTTTCTGAGATGAGTTGTTCGTGGCTGGTACTGGCTCTGATGCTGGAACTGGCTCTGGCTCTGACACGGTTGTCTCTTCCGCCTTCGAAGGTAATTTGATGGTAGGAGGCAGACGGCTAGAATTCGCCGTTGAAGATGAGTTGTTAGACGCTGACGCTTCCGCCCCTTCCGCCTTCGGCGGTAATTTGATAGTAGGAGGAAGACGGGTAGGACCTGTTTTCGGAGATGAGTTGTTCGTGGTTGTTTCCGCTTCCGATTCTGTCTTCGGAGACGTGTTTTCCTCTTCCGATTCAGGCTTCTCAGGTATATCGTGAAGATGCTCAATGTTCTCTTCCAATTTTTGAAATCCTTCCGCAACAAACGGAAGATTCTTTACCTTATCATAATATGTAAATGCTTTCTTCATCGACTCCATATAATCATTCATAATAATCGGAAGCTGTTTGGCATCCTTTTCATTTTTAGGGTACGTGAAAGGGTACATGAAAAAAGCGCCAATGGAACTAACAGGTATATCTGTAGTAAGAGGAAGCAATGCAAAGATGGTCGGCATGATCTTTGTTTTGGGGCCGTCAGACGTGTAATTTAAAAAAGTCTGATATCCCCATTTACATAAATAAAACACAGCCAATAGAACCAAAAATGTCATATAATTATTACAGATCAGAAACGTAAACATAAAAAAAATAAAGCGAATGGGGTAAGGATACATGATCATTTCGTTCGCCACATACATACTTAAAATAATGGCGATCGCTGGATAGAAACCGTGTTTAATCATATAGATCGCGCGATTTGCCGTTTTTATCATTAAACGTTTGATATCAAACGTATTGGGATCATCCGTAGTGGGTAGCTCGAAATAGGGCTTCTCTTCTTCTACCTGTTTTGTTTCCGTAAGTGGCATTTCATCATTAAGAGAAGAGGCAAAATCATTTGCAGCGGGATCAGTAACTGCTTGGTGAAGAGTATACTTCACTTTATTTTTAAAACTGGACATCAGTGAATCGATACTCATATCTGACCTTCTATGACGATACACGATTAAAAAGCGGCTTTGCCGCAACACGGCTTTGACACAACGCAGCTTATAGCGCATACTTCAACCCACCCATGCCCGAAGAAACAGTTACCCAGTTCAAACTCTCGACGTATGTCGTAATCTGATATTGATAAAAGGTATTTGCCGGCAACGGGTTGACATTCAAATCCAATTGAAATGATTTGATTCGGCTACTATTGATCGATCCCTGAGGCTGCGTGTTCGGCGATACCAGCGCAAATGGATAAACGATCAAATTCGGATCAGGAACACCCTTCAGATATTTCCATGGAACCACCTGTGTAAAGTATTGAACGGGCTTCTCCTCTTGTAATGGGTTTCCATCCCCCAAAATGGTCAGCGTATTCATGATCGATTGTTGACCATTTAACACAAATGTTCCACTTGCAGAGACAAGATTGATATTGGCCGGCCAACCGCCCCCTGTTGGGATAAATTGTGGCTTCAATGGATTGGTCCAATTTGTAAAATTATCGATCTGATTTCGATGGAGGATTGAATCAGAACGCCGCGGTAGTATAATAAGTCTCTCGATCGGATTATGTGTATCTAATTCTACAAACTGTCTCGAGCTAATATTATCAAACTGATACTTGCTAATTTGTCGTACCAGATAGTGGAGAGACTCGGAAGCAAACTGTGTACGTTCATCATCCGTTACATAAACATACGTCATTTGAATTCGAGGCTGAAGATCCCATGTATTGAGTAACGGAACTGGTGTTCCAATATCCGTCAAAAAATTATTAATGAGTACATCCGTAATATCAGATACGGAACTATAATAGACATTTCCAGGCTGCAATGAAACAGGTGATGCATTATATTGATATCCAGGAGCGACCTGATACCCATTATTGTCTAACACTCGATACAATTCTCGAATCGGGCGAAGAGTGACTTGGATCTCGCATTCGTGTTTCTGAAGAGAGACGAGTGGCAATGATTCAAATGTTGATTCCGCAAACCAAAAGGGGAGCGGAACTTGGAGCTGTCTGCCTGAAATCGATGGACGATTGATATTCGGCGGCGATGTGGTAGATCCATTCTGGCCATTATTATTATAGACGAGCGGGTACCCTGTTCCCATCGAACCACCAGCGTATAGACCATTCGCCGGATCATACAATTCAGGTACATTTCCCACCAGAGTTTGCCATTTCTTAAATGCATCCTGATCCAAATCGCATTGCGCTTTTGCCATCATATACGATCCGTCAAATTCCTGGATTTTTTGTCCTCCAATAAAAAATGCAACATTTTGAATGATATGACATCCAATGTAATTGACCCACGAGAAATTATATTGAGACTGGCGCTGACCCTGCGGTAATTGAAGATATTTGCAGTAAATGTCTGGCAAATTAAATACGAAATAGATATCTCGTACCAAATCTGCTACACGATGAATTTTCATACGAAGTTGAATCGGCTGATCGTATGATAAATCCTGTGGACCATCCATTGCAGATGTGATAGATTCCTCCGCAAAATGAGCATATTTCTTATATGTTTTATAGAAGTATGTAAAGTCGGGGTTTCCACTCAAAATGACATTTTGCGCTCCGTAGGCGACCAATGAAAAGAGACCCCCACCTGGCATTACTAGTGTTGTACTAGGTAATCTATATATCCTTTAGATCTACAGATTGTCTATCATACTTGTTTGTATTACTTTACTTTGATTGTGTCCACCAATTATCCGCCATATACGGGGGAATATCCATAGATTGACTAGAATCCATTTTATCGGACGGCCCCTGATTCAGTAATTGCTGAATCTCTGAATATCCTAGTCCATAACTAAAATAGGTAAGACGGCTCATCAGACCCTTCATCGCACCCAATACATTAAAATCACTATCGCCCAACGAGGCAACCTTTGATTTCGATAATAAGATGCGGCGATTGCTGAAGCAGCAAATGTCCTGATAATTCTGATAGGGTGAAAAACCGTCAAATGACATCTTCTTAGCAATGTTACCATTCACATAGATTTCAAGTGCGTGTTCCTTGCATACAATCACAAGGTGAACCCACTTGCTGACAGGGATATTTTCAACATCAATGTAATTATTCCATGTCTTGTAGGTATTCATATAGATTCGAAGTGTATTTTGATCAGAACGCATATAGACACCGGGTGCCATTAATGGGTATTGTGATGCATACCCTTTATGGAAAATATGATAGAGTCCTGTTGTCTGATCGGCGCCTTGAAATGTGGAGGGGTTTACATTAAGATAAAGGGAATAACTAAATTCGACTCCCGTGCGCTCATTACTCGATAGACTCACCGTATTGGATCCTGTTGCATTCGGATTTTGTGGAATACTAATCGTTTTATCACTATTGATGGTATTGGCGACAAGTATGGTTCGATTCATTGACATCCGATTCCAATATTTATACATCAATTCCACGAATATAAATACCAGGTATAGAATGCCAACGTAGATCAGTCCATACATAAGCTGTTTTACGATACTGCCGGACCCATTTGACCCATTCAGATTCGATGTATTTGTAGGACCAAAAAGTACATTCATCGTCGGGTTCTCCTTTTTATTGATTGTATTATTTATTTGGCATTACAAAGCTGGGCCCAGCATATAGTTCTTATAAACAGCTTCTGGGTTTAATGCAGCATCATACATCGTTGTAGTAGACATCTGGCCACCAAATCCACCAAACGGCAATAATATTGCAGAATAACCACCCGAATCCACCTTAAAATTGGCAGGCAATACGCAAGAACGTGCCAGTTTACCATCCAAATACATGTCAACCGTTTTTCCATTCACCGCCACCGTAAGATTCACCCAACGCTGCAGATCGATCTCAGGTAAGTCACAGATCGTGGAGGCGTCCAACAGACCCGAATCCGTTTGTGGCGACGTAAAGACAGCATTTCGCATCGCCTTCGGCAGAGCCTCTGTCTGAGAGCTGCTTGTTGTTACCGTACCTGCCTCCTTTGTATGAAAGCGAACCTTCAATGTTGGCTTGGTAGCACCTAGATAGATTCGAATCGTGTCAAAATTGGGACCTCCGACCATTAAAATGGCCTTATTCATATTCATATGATATGTCCAATTGCTCACATAGATCCACGATGATATGGTAAATTCACCGCCCTCAAATAATCCAGGTAGATCTTTGGACGAAATAATAATCGGCGCAGAAGGGTCAACTGTTGCCGATTGATTCGCCGTTAAAAGAGGAAATCCGACTCCAGTCTGTGCTCCAAACAGGAATTGATATAAGTAATACAGTCCAATCAATCCCGCAAAAAAGATGAGATATGGAATCATTTTCAAAACGGGCGATGAATTGTTTGCACTGCTCATAATGTTCTGTTTGATACGTGGATATTCTATCAAGGTCGCAAACGTGGATTAGGATACGCGTGATTAGGCATAGGGAGTACTCCATTTAAGAATCTGATTGACCGGTGGCCGTGTCACAGGGTTACATGGTAATCCGGAGGGACATTCGGCCAATAGTGAAATCGTCGGGAGACTTGCATTGAATGGGTTGCCTTCTAATACAAGTTTATTCGTATCTACTAACGTTAATCGTGTACGCTCGATATCCATAGGAGACATTCTGGTCCCGTTGATAATCACATGAATCACGGCGCCACCGAGACCCTTGTTTCCAATTGAAACAGGGCTGGAGATGACAACAGGATATTGCTCTAAGCGCTGAGAAGCGACAATCTTATCATCGTATATGACATCGAATCGTCTACCATCGCGTAGAACCGCGATAAAGACCCATTTTTGTTTGGGAATGGGAGGAAGTTCAATGATTTCATCGTGTGTGCCACTTCCTTGCGCTTGTGTCCGTACTCGGAGACGCGCGGAGGTGCGCTGTTTGTCGTTCGGTGAATTCGATACTTCTAGAAACCAGTTGTTCGCAATTTGAAGAAAAGGGGTATACTGATTGTTATAATTTGCCGTTCGATCGCCATTCAAAAAATTAAACATTCCCATAATCGTACCGCCATTGCTTCCTAGCAGCGTTCTTTGTGTTACGTCAGGCATAACAATATCTTTCCTTTCAGAAAGCGGTGTAAGCGTAGAAAGCACATCATTGTTTCCGCCGCCCGGATAAATAACAAACACAATCAAATAGACGGTTATAACAATAAGAAGCAATACAGCGGTGATGACTCCAAACGACATCCTCTATCTATGGATTGGAATATCAATCTAAAGTATCATGGTATCTCAATCACACAGCAAGCCATGGCAGGTATCCCAGACTGTACATTGACGACAGCGTGTTACCTTCTTCAGCACTATCATGAAAAAGCACGAGGAATGAACGAAACGGTAGAATCAATGGACCCCCTTCTCCGTATTCCTTGCTATCTTGTTATTTACTGCAATGCGTTAATGGAACCCGTCTTGCGTGAACGTCGGAAACCTTTTCTATCGATAACAAAGTTCATTGTACAAGAATTTGAGGAATTATGGTGTTATCCATTATTGGAACAAGTAAAGAAGAACCGCGAAGTGTACTGGCCCACAAGAGACATAAGAACCTGTGCCGAAACGCATCTTTTAACATGTAACAAGGCTGATTTTGTATTGCAGACGATAGAATCAAACCCGTTTCATACCACAAAATTCGGATGGATCGATTCAAATATCGGCGTCAATGGCTCTAAGATTTCATATCAGTACACCAATAATATGCTCCTTCATATATTGCACAATGTAACCGATAAGTTCCACCTTCAAATTCTGAATGTAACCGATAAGAAATACAAACAAGCAGAATGGAAGAGAGAGTATTACACGGAGTATCGATGGGTCGCGTGTGGATGCCTTTTTACGACAACAAAGGCGATTGGTATGACGATTCTGAATCGCATCAAACAGCTCATCGTAAAAACGACGCAAGACGGATACGGACACGGAGAGGAAATGTTTTACTTAGAGATCTTGGACGAATTTTATGACGATATTCATCGTTCGTATGGAGATTATAAAGATATGTTACATAACTTTATTAAGCCCACTACCAATTTCGTGTATATTTATTGGAGTGTAGTGATGCGGTATTTTAAAATGGGATACTGGAAAGAATGCGTCGAGGTATGCGAAACATTGATTCGTCAATATGACAATTTCGTACTCGAAATCAATTATGATCTGTATGTCAGGCTGTATTCTGTCCTATATTTATCCTTAAAACACGTTAATATGAGTAGGGCAAATGTAGTTACCCATAACATTCGTCAACACTATCACAATAATCCACATTTTACACAGCAGTTCAATAATCTGAAGAGTTTATGCGGAATGGATGATTTTTCTGTTTAGATACTTTTGTATGTGGATTGTACTTGTGATGCAGCATTTTGAGCCTGTGCTTCTGTATTTGCGATAGCAGACTGTGCAGATGACACGGCAGATCCAAGATAAGATGATGAGCTTGATACCGAATCCATGTTACATGATGACGAAGTAGACGGCATTGGTAGTGCTCCAAGAGGCGCAATTGAATTCAGATCTGGCTTGGAATAGCGCATTTCTGATGTCGAGAGAATACGATTCCAGATCTTGAGTAACGGAAATAATGCTATAGTAGATTCCTGAGGAGACGCCGAATCAATGGGTCCTGTCACGCTTTGTATATTGTAATCGTATTTACGCGTCTTGACCAAATGACCGTTCATATAGACTTCAAGGGCATTCTCCATTACGACAATTCCTAAGCGGAATGATTGCTGAACGGGGACATTCGAAATCACCACATTCTCCTCGTTCTTTGTTGTACTCGATCCTGATAACACTGATACCACTAAATCATTTGTGTCAGGTTTTAGTGCCACCACCAGATTATAGGTATCAAGTATGCCTAGAAATGTATCTGCGCCAGTGGGTGCAGACTTTCGAACTGCACCTCGGCTAAATAGGATACGATACTTATTGGAAAATTGTAAGGGATTCTGTATAAACATATCAAGGATGAGTGAATATCCCCACGCTGCACCAACGATTGGCAACTGGCTATCGAGAATCTGTGGATGATTTCCATTATTCCAAAAGACGATTCCATCATCGCCGCCTGGAACAGGGATCATACCGGGACCACCGGGACGTAATTGAAAAATCGGTGTAATAAAGAAATGAACGATGATCAAAATGAATAACATAATCACCAACACCGCCAATACGTACGTCGCGACTTGACCCACGGAAGAGATCGTAGAATTAGAATTAAATGTTGATGTTGAACTCAACCAACTGGAAGAAGTATTGGATGATCCTGAAAAAAATCCACGATTTGATGAATTGACTGCCCCTTTTACCTTATTAAAGAAAGGCGTAAACGCATTTGAAACATATTCGGCTGCCGCGGCGGTAGTAGCTGCCATTTCTCTATTATTACTCTTACATTCGATTCACGAAATAAGCAACGCCCCCAATAGCCGACAAGATCACGCTCCCCGTAAGGAATCCTCTCACAAAGGAACGATGATCCACTTCATTCATATCCTCTTTTGTCCATACGGGAGAACGGTTGCGGGCACCCACTTTTTCATAATAGGCCAATACCTCCTCCAACGTCCATTCGACTTTTCCTAGCATTTTATTCACGTGATTGTGAATCATAATGGTCCACTTAATCAGGTCGGTACGAGAATCGAGATACGTTGTAATCGGATGCTTGGTAAGATGCTCACGATAGTGTTCGCGGCAAATGGAGCAAGGAAGTAAATACGCAAGGGACTCGTAGAATTCTTTTGCGCATTTCTTATCAGTATAAGTGGGGTTCTTTGAATAACCAAGGGCAACAATATGAATCGTATGCCAGAAAAAAGGCCCCCATACACTGGGTGGAAATTGCATTCTATTTAGGAATTATCATTTCTTCTTCCTCTTTCACACATATGTTCGCCGTGATCTAAAGACTCGAATTGTCTCTCCCTTAAGGAATTCTATATGAATCCAATCCGGACACAACATTGCACAAATTGCGGATTAACAGGTCATATTTTTCGAAATTGTCTGTCACCTGTAACAAGTTATGGGATTATTGCCGTTCGATATCAAGACGATTCATACATCACGTCCCTTTTTTCTCCTCACCATATGGTATCCAATGGAAATGACAGTATTCAATTTCTCTTGATTCAGAGAAAGAATACATTATTTTTTGTAGAACTGATTCGGGGAAAATATAATCTCCAGGATGATGTTTATATTAGCAAATTATTGCGGGGAATGACACAAAAAGAACAACAATTGATATTATCGTGTAATTTTTCTGAGTTATGGTTTGAAATATGGGGCGAGTCATCTAGCGTGCGATCTCATCGGGTGGATTATGAATCATCCGAACGGCGATATTTACAATTTGCAGATCGATTGCCAGCATTGATTCATGAGAACCCGTCAAAATGGACAGAACCCGAATGGGGATTCCCTAAGGGGCGTAGAAATCCATATGAAACGGATATTGGTTGTGCAGTTCGTGAGTTTCAAGAAGAGACGGGGTTAACAAATGCCGATTTTACGATTTTACACAACACCAATTCTATTTCAGAGACCTTTTTTGGATCCAATCAGGTTCATTATTGTCATAAATATTACATCGCAGTGTGCCATAAGTCAACCGAAGTAGAAATGAATTTGAATAATTTTCATATGGTTCGTGAAGTGGGAAATATTAGATGGTGCTCATTAGAGGAAGCGATCACAAAGATTCGCCCGGATAATGTTGAAAAACGAGAGATTCTATTAAAAGCAGGAAAAATCATGAAGAATTTTCATCCGGTAACGACTAATGAATTACCAAGACACCACATATCATAAATTGTGAAGTGGAGGGTTTATAAAGAAAATGAAATATGATACTATAAATAGTATGTCGACGGAGTCAACGGATTCGTCGAACTCAAATACGAGTTTATATAACGATCCGTTTGCCCCTGCACTGCCTTCTGTTGCTTCCGAGCCTGTTGTGGAAGAACAGGCAGTAGAAGCGCCTATTGCAGAGCCTGTCGCAGAACCTATCGCAGAACCTATCGCAGAACCTGTTGCGGAACCTATCGTAGAACCTGTCGCAGAACCTGTTGCGGAACCTATCGTAGAACCTGTCGCAGAACCTGTTGCGGAACCTGTCGTAGAACCTATCGCAGAACCTGTCGCAGAGCCTATCGTAGAACCTGTCGTAGAACCTGTCGCAGAACCTATCGTAGAACAACCTGTAGCGTCATCTGTTGTGAAATCTGTTCCACGAAGAACGGGACCTCGTATGCCCCCAAAAAGTATTGCATCAATTGTTCCGCCTGTGGTAAGCGAAGCACCTTTGGTAAGCGAAGCACCTTTAATAAGTGAAGTACCTTTAATAAGTGAAGTACCTGTAATAAGTGAAGTACCTGTAGAAGCACCCATCGTTGATGCCCAACAAAGTGTAGCCCCTCCAAAAAGTAACGAGTCTCTTCGCATAGAGCCTATCGCGTCTATCGCACCTGTCGTGTCTAAGAAAAGGGGCCCACGATTACAACGTCCTTCTCTTCCAGTGAATAATCGTTTTGCTAGCCTGCCACCTTCTGAACTTCTTGAAGCCTGGGATGCCATTACGGATGTGAAAGAACGAGACGAACTTATGAAGGTCCTTCAACAAAAAAATCTGTTTCCTTCCAAATCCATGGAAACCTGGGAATTTCAAACCGGCGCCTATCCCGATATCATTGATCACTCCTTTTTACAAAAACTACTTACTAAGCGTGAATTCGCCGAATCCCTACAGGATACGTGGGAGCCAAGTAGTGATCCGTGTGAAGAACGCGGTACATTCGAAGTTACGCCTGTTCAGCGGTTTGTTACTAATTTCATGTCTCCCAAAACACCCTACATGTCTGCTCTTCTCTTTCACGGAGTCGGTGTCGGTAAGACATGCGCAGGTGTCCAAATCGTCGAGGCCTGGCTTGAATTCTACCCTCGCAATGAAGTTTATCTCGTTGCTCCTCCGACCATCCAACAAGGATTTTATCGAACTATTTTTGATATTAACAAAGTGACCATTGGAGAAGGCAATGAACCAAATTCAGCATCACAGTGTACAGGAGATACCTACATGAAACTTACCAATACATTGTACGAGCGAGATAAGGCAAAAATCGAAAAAGCGGTAGCCAAAGCTGTCAAACGTCGATACAAAATCTTTGGATACATCTCATTCGCCAACTACATTCGTGATTTGTTAAAACGGATCCCTGGTCACCTAACGATGGAAGAGGCAGAAATGTTCAAGAAACAGATCATTCGACAACATTTCAGTGGAAAACTTCTCCTCGTCGACGAAGCACATAATCTTCGCGATGTCTCTAAATCATCGGACGACGAGAAAGAAGACTTGAAAGACGACGATAACGACACAGCAGGTGGAAAACTATTGACGCCCTATCTGATGGATGTTCTACGTTATTCTGAGGGAATGAAGTTTTGCGCTCTTACTGCAACCCCTATGTATAACTCCTATCTAGAAATCATATTCATTCTGAACTTGCTATTGCGAAACGATAAGAAGGCGGAAATCATTTCGACACAAGTATTCGATTCCGCAGGAAATATAACAGAACGCGGAAAAGAAATATTATCCTATACCGCTCAGCGCTATGTCAGTTTCATGCGCGGTGAAAACCCGTTATCCTTTCCCGTTCGTCTCTTTCCTCAATCCATTCCCGCATTCGCCGACTACCCTACAATGAATCCGCGCGGCGTTGTTCTCTCAGAGGAAGAGCGAGGTTACTATCGGCGTCTACCGATTGTTCCTATTGTACTAGAAGGCGATGCGCTTCGCGCCTCTCTACAATTTACCAATTCAGTTGTACAAGGCGGAACAGGTCTCAGCACCTTTATGCTTGAGAAATTAGTTCACGCTGGTAATATTGTCGTCCCTGCCACAACTGTTACACAGGGTGATACCTATGACGCCTATATTATGCGTACCGACAAGGGGTCCATTGGCACGGTGTTCGATCGCGAATCGTCTGGCGGTCATGTTCGTTTCCGCGCTAAGGCAGAGACAGGTGCCAAATGGCTTGTTAGCGGACCACTTGCACAATACAGTCCAAAATTCCAATTCTTCTTAGAGCGTGCACGACGTGCAGAAGGATGCGTCTTTGCCTATACTCGGTTCGTTGGTGGCGGTGCGCTCTCTATGGCGCTTGTACTGGAGGCGAATGGATATCTTCCCTATCACGGAAAGGCTCTCCTGGCCGATGGAATCCAGGCCCCTGGTGGAAAACAATGTGCATTATGCCCTCGAAAAGAAAAAGAGCATGGAAACGCAGATCATCCGTTTAGTCCTGCTTATTATGGTATCCTTACTGGTGACATTGATATTTCCCCTAACAATGAGCAAACAATTACCATACAGCGTGGAATGGAAAACAAAGATGGGCGAAAGATCAAAATCCTGCTCGGTTCCCAGATCGCGTCAGAAGGTGTCGATCTTCGATTTGTCCGTGAAACCCATATTATTGATTCGTGGTTTCATTTGAATAAAACAGAACAGATCATTGGACGTGCGATCCGTTTTCTATCTCATTGCGCACTTCCCAAGGAAAAGCGTAACAATACGATTTATCTCTATACCGCGGTATTTCCCGCGGATCAACGAGAAACGGCAGATCAATATAGTTACCGTGTCGGATTTAAAAAGGCAGTGCAGATTGGCCGTGTGACACGGATTATGAAACAATCCTCTCTCGATTGTAATTTGAATCACGAAGCGATCGTGATCCATAATCAAGATTCGATCGAACAGATCGATTCACAGCGTGTTCGTCGCGAAGAGGTAAATATTAATGATATGCCCTTTACTGCAGTATGTGACTGGATTGAAACGTGCGAATATACATGTGATCCCAATATTGACGTAAAATCCCTTACACTGGACGATTCTACCTATGACGAATTCTCTGCTCGGTGGCGTGTGCATCAGATCAAACAGTTGATTCGCGAACGATTTGAAGAACAGTCCTTTTATCAATCAGAAGATCTGTGGAGTATCTTTGGCGTGATGAATATCCCTCGGCTCATCGCAACGGATCTGTTACGCGAGATTGTGAATAATAAGACATTCCAGATCCGCCACAGGAATATAACAGGATACATTCGTTATTGCAATGGATACTATCTATTTCAACCAAATGTCTATACGGATCTCACTATCCCTCTTGCGATTCGTACTGCACAATTCCCTGTCAAACGAGATCAATATACTCCTATTATGTATGAGATCCCAGAATCAGATGAACAACAAGAAGAACGCGAAACACATTTGGGATCGGCAGAATCATTTTGGGACGCAACGACAGAATGGATTAATAACCTGTCAACAAACGAGCGATATCGTCCTCCACCTGTTGAAATAGAGCAACATATCAAATCTGCATCTGATAATCCGTCGGATACCTATTTACAAATGATAGAAATGATTCAGTTGTTTCATTCCTCCTTTCACGTTTCTACCCCTAAAAATCCAGAATCGTTTCGAAAGACCCTTCTGTTTTATTTTTGGGATGAATGGATGACAATGGACGAACAGACACTCCTGGTTCATTCGACTGGATTGAATTTAATTGAATTGATACGAGAAAATCAATATCCATTTGGTAAAATGATTGTCAATCGCTATCTTTATCCAAAAACGGGAGCGATTAATTTTACATGCGAAGAGGGTAAAGCGTGTATGAAATCAGTAGTGGATCAAATTGAACGCTCCACAACAGACCCCCTTCGACAACTTCCAGTGAATAAGAAAACAACGGGAATACTATATGGATATAACGTTCCCAAAGATGGACATATTGTATTCAAGACCAATAAATCGCCAGAAGTAAATGGAAAGATCGGCCGAGGAAGTGAATGTATGATTGTAAGTAATGTAAAAGACCATCTTAACAATTTAATATCGATTGGCGAAATCTTACAGACTCGCATAGGTACTAATTTTAATCTCACACGCGAGACACTCGTTACTGAAAAATCCATTAAAGGATCCATCCGTATTTGTACACTAATGAATATATTGTTACGATTCATGGATGCTGAACGAATGAATGATAAGCGATGGTTCTTTCGTCCGGTAGAGGCATACTATACCGGTCATAAAGGTTCCATCAAAGATCAATAAAATTGAGCGCAGGCGCTTAAGAAAAGGATCCTAGCCAACAGAAGAATGGAGTCCACCGCATTCTTTGAGAAGAAGATCAGTCTTACTCCAAGCGACTTCAATGAAGTGAAGACCACCCCTATCGAGGAGATTCTGCTTCGCAAGGCACGTGAAAGTGTTGAAAACAAATGCTCCGAGCAGGGATTTGTCCTTCCCGGTTCCCTTCAACTTCTCTCTCGTTCGATGGGATATTTTGAGTCCGCTCGTTTTACAGGCGATGCCATTTACTATGTAAAACTGGAGGGAAAGGTTGTCTATCCGGTGGAAGGCGTGCAAGTTCTTGGAAGAGTCATTCGCAAAAACAAGATGGGTCTCTATATCAATTACAACGATGCCATTCGTATTCAAGTTCCACGCGATCTTCATTTGAACGAGCCTGAATTCGAAGAAGTTAAAATTGGAGACAGTGTGTACGTCGAACTGAAACGCTCCAAGTTTGCCATTCATGATACCTATATCCTGGCAAGCGGTCTGTTTCTTCGAAAAGACGGTGCTAGCCAGGTAGTAAAAGAGGAATCGGATATGGAATCCGAGGAAGAGGAAGAGGAACCAGCGATTATCGCACCCGAGGAAGAAGTACCGGCAGAAGAGGAATCAGAGCCTGAAGAGGAATCGGAGCCAGAAGACGACGAAGAGGACGAAGACTAATGCGCTTAGCTATAATTCTGGAACATCTGTACGGAATTAGAAATGTCCTACGAGGAACGTAAAAAAATATTTGACACCATTCCAGCATTGGTCCAAACGGAACAAGAAGAAATCTTTCGAATTATTCGTAAACTAAAAGTAACATACAGTGAAAATTCAAATGGTATTTTTTTTGATCTATCCTCTCTTACCGATGACGCCTTTCAGCATATCAAAGAATATATCCAGTTTTGTCTAACAACACGAAATGAACACGAAAATCGCTTGAAAGAGCTCGAGACCATTCGTATTCAGAATGAACAATATCAGGAATCGTAAAATTGAACCTAAAGTGAACCCGTCATAAAACACTAGAATGACAACACCCGCCAAGAAATATCAAAACGTTAGCTACAGAGAGCTTCTTTCGTTCTCTGAACAAAATCCCAATCGACTCCGAGTGTTGGACTCGATTGAGGTTCCTACCTCCCTATCGGATTCATCGCTTGATAATCTATATCTTAAGGGATATACATCACTTCATTTGAATCCTGCAGGAATTTTGAGCGTGATCTCGTGTATTTCGGACCCCGCTCTCTATTCTCTTTCCCCCGAACATACACGTATTGAACAATTGATTGAACTTAGCACTTCGCTTCAACAGCAAACAGACGGCCTTAAAAATACATCACTGATGCGTAAACGAAAGAAGCTTCACGATCTGATTGCGGCAGTATATAATGGAAGTCGAATCGAAGAGAAAGACTACCTCGATTTGTATCACGGCCTTTCCATTATGTGTCAGACACAATTTGTTCTATTGAAGGAAATGGTCCAGGATCACATTCAAGATGGAACCCAGTGCAGCAGTGCACTGAAGGGTGAAATTCTATTCTCTTCCAATCCTACTACATGGAAACGTGACCACCCGATTTGGATTGCAGATTATCGTGGTCGATGGGTCGCACTTCCATCCGAGATGAATGCTCGGCCACTCACACATATATTGCATGAATGGCTGACTACAATGGAACAGAATGGATGGATCGTTCAGTGGCCTGAAATAGATGCCCCCAAGACAGAACTTGTTGAAAAACTCAGCGCCCTTCCTACATGGAAAGAGACGGACCGCAAACTAACAAAGGATATTCTATCGGCTCGTCTAGGTAAAGCACAATCTCTTCAACTATTTGCAACATTCAACCTAAACACTTCCATTACTAAAACTATTAATGAGTAACTTGCTAGGCGGTCCATCTGTTGGCGTACATTTGCTCGTCAATGTGTATCATGTACCGCATAAGGAAAAACTAGAATATCTAACACACGGTCGTCCCCTTTTAGATGAAATCGTACGGGACCTTCAACTTCACGTTGTTGCACAAGCGGGTTATCAGTTCCCTCCCGTTGGATATACCTATGCATTCGTTCTTTCAGAAAGTCACTTTACCATTCATACCTATCCCGAACATCAATCGTGTTACATTGATATTTTTTGCTGTAATCCAGATTTTTCTCCTACTCGTGCGGTCCAGTTGATTCAACGTTTATTTGAAACACAAGTGGTACGCTATCAAGTTATCCAACGATGATACTGTGTGATACGGTTCGAATACAGACAGAGTATAAAATTGACCTATTTTATACTCTCTCATAAGGCATCTAAGGTACTTTTGTCCATACTAATTAGAATGGACTTGACTTCCGACCAACATAGACGTATTACCGCGTTTATCCAAG
>Ga0078894_10001663_pt1 | contig 16623 bp, 15 predicted proteins | sample LauGreSu1BDMLBSD_2_FD_67506 | JGI IMG/M metagenome (GOLD analysis project Ga0078894, IMG submission 67506) | Freshwater lake microbial communities from Lake Michigan, USA - Su13.BD.MLB.SD (version 4) (version 4) | ecosystem: Environmental > Aquatic > Freshwater > Lake | place: Lake Michigan... | reverse complement strand
CATCTGCACCGTACTACTCTCCATTCTTTGCACGGGGTGGACGCGGTGGAACGCCATGGAACGGTGCAAGTACCATTCAGACAGCATGGGAAAGAAACAACCACGACAAGGTTAAACTCAGCAAACTGTATCCTGTTCCTTCGTATCCCGCAGTCGGACCAATGTTCTACGGAGCAGGTCATATCATCTCATGGGGCGCTGAGTATTCTGGCTGGCACTACACGACCATGTGTAATCCGTCTTGCCGTGGAACCACTACAGAATCAACTTCTCCAAGCGGCGTAACAGGAACCACACCTGGCTCTTGCTACGAAGGCGATTGGAGATGTTGGGATGTGTACATGGGTATTGAAGACTTCTGCCGCACTCAACTTGATCCAGTACTACAGAACAACGGAGATGGCGTTGTTTTCTGGTGGGCGCCCACCTACAGCACTCAGTTGGCAACTGCACAGGTATCGGAAACCATCAGTCCTGCATGGCCCGGACCAAGCGGTGGTGGAAACGCATGGTGGAACTCTACAACAGACATTAATCCAGACCTGACACAATGGAACATTGACCACTTCCCAGTTGAAATCACAGGCACAAACACAGACGCAAACGGTGTACTGATTCGCCTAAAGAGAAACGACACCGATGTACCAGTAGGTTCTCGCATAGCAAGATGGTGGAATGTGATAGACAACCATCCAATCGAAGTTAAGGCAGAAATAGACAGACTTGGTATGAGCAACGCTTCCATTACTGGATGGCTAAACTCATTCACTACCAATCCAAATACAGGTCAGAAGTGGTTGGTTGCTTCTAGACAGCAAATCTATAACACTCGCAACGGACACAGAATGTTTATCAAGGCGTATCTCTTGGACGGTGCAGACCCCGCAGCAGGAGGAGTGTCTAGTTCAACTGGAAGACTTGCAGGTGTTGGTTGGTATTCTCCAAGTCTTCACAGATTCCTGAAGGTTGCTTGGTCTAAGTTTGCTCTGCACTACGCAAAGGCAGCAAAGCAGTACGCAGAAACACGCACATACGCAGCAGAGTGGAACGAGGTTACTGCATTCGGTGGTCAGGTTGCATTCGATGCAATACTGGAGCAGATCAGACTAGATCCGCTGAATTGGATTCCTGATGTGGGTTCCATGTAAAGGCATACATAAGGTAAGGAGCAAAGATGGCAAATAGCGCAATTCGTATTCCTATCCCAGGCAGTATAATCAGCGCGGCGGATGCCGTTAGCGGAGAGTTGCTGCGCTTCGACGCACAATCAGGTAGCGGTGGTGCATTTGTCAATTTCAAACCACTAGTAACGGATATGTTTGCCTTTACCAAGCAAGGCAAACTGGAGTTTAGCGTTTCTCTAAAGGATCAGACTGAAACAACTGTATGGGAAAGTGCAGCGCAACTAGGAATGGTTCTTGCTGCGGCAACAGATACTTCGGGTCAGTTTAAAGCAAACGATATTCGACTCGGTATTAATCTTGGAACCTCATCAATACCAAGCAGAAATCTTGAAGTGGTTGGAGACTTGAAAGTATGGGGTAATGCTGGCGGAGATGCAGGATCGGTACTTGGTAGACTTGCATTCTATAAAGTTCCATCTGGCACTCCAAGAGGAGAAACTACAGATAATCTTCTGTTCTTTACTCCAGTAAGTGCTGACGCTCCAACAGATACTACTGTTCTTGGAAGACTGAAGGGTAGCAGCGGAAGATTCTTGGCAGTAGATACGGTTTCTCGCGCATCGTATATGGTGCAACTGGAAGACTGCATAACAGCAGGCAATGGTATCACCATCTCGGATAACACCATCAGTCTAGCAACAACCACAGAAATCAGTAGTCCAACTGGAATAAAAATCAGAGTGGACTCCAACAGTACTGGTGGAGAAATTGAAGCCTTCCAAGTAGTAGAAGGTGTAGACTCGGTAACAGGAGGTCTAACTGGAGATCAACCACTACTTACTCTTGTTCGCGCTCACGGCGATCAAATGGTGTGGAGCGGAACTGGATGGACTCTAGGATCAGGCTCAAATCAATCTTGGCCTACGGTGAAGATGGGTGTTGGTACTGGAAATCGACTTCTGCCATCTGGTCTTCTAGTTGAAGACGGAGAACCAGTAGGTGTTGATTACTTGGAAGGTGATGGCTATTTCAGCAATACAAGTCCAGTTGGTCTGCGATTTGCTCGCTTGTTTGGACCAGTTCCAAAGGCAGGAGAACATACGGTTCTTACTGGTACAGACGGAAACACTAACTCTTACAAGTACCGCGATACGATCAATGGATTAGACATTGATAATCCTTCATTCAACGGTAGATTTGGATTCTTGCCCGCAGTTGCAAACATGAATAGCGGCAATCACGGTGCAGCAAATCCAGGCTCATTTGTAGCAGCATTCCTAAGCAAGCATCCCGATTCAGGTGGAATCAAAGTTAAGACAGGAGACACAAACAACGACGAGTTTGCGGTGTTTGTAGAAAATGGAGAGATTGATTCTGCTTTCTACGGTGGAGTTACAGGAAGTCTAGACGACATATCTCGCGGACTAAGCGGAAGAAACACAGCATTTGGATTTGATACTGGAAGTATCGGAACAGACAACTACAAGAATCAAGTGTTTGCAAACGCTCCTGTGTTTACCATTAGAGCAGCGTCAGGTGATACCTTCATTCGCGGATTCTTGTCTATGCCGTTCATTCCAGGCATGGAAGCAGATACAGATTCGGCCGCAAGCGGTGTTGCTGCCGACGGCACTCATGTATACCAATGCTTTGAGAATACTACAACTAGTGCTATTCCTGATCCGCTAGGAGGAGTAAGCACAGAAGCAGCGGATGTTGCTGGCGGTGTAGGTGGCGTAACCATGCGAAGATGGACTTTCTCTACAGGTACTGGAACATGGTCTATTACTGCATCATATACTCTTCCAAAAGGAACGGTATACGCCAATGCAGCAGGCGATCTCAAGATCGTAAAGAAGGGCCCTTCTATCAAAAACCACGCTCTAGGTGGAATAACTTCTCGTTGGAACGATTCTGACTAATGCAACACAAGTCATTTGTTCACCGCATTGACGGTGTAATTGCAATCAACGATACCGAAGTACCGCTGGCAGCATTGCTTGCCTACGATCCATCGTATACCCTGCCAACAGGAATACGCTCTGTTCGCTATACAGTAGATTCTAAAACTGGAAGCGGATACCACTTTCAGCACAACGGTATACGAAACCTTCGTGCAGAGCATCCGTGTCCTCAACTAGACAGGTACATACAGAATCTGCAAGGCATACAAGAAATAGCCAAAAGCATAGCAGATGAAAGCAAAGAGATAGATTCGATACTGGAGTCTGTAACCAAGTCTTATGCGGATAAGCGAAAACAAGAGTATCCAAAAATAGACGAACTGGTGGTTGCGTTATGGGAAATGCTTATAGAAGGCAAAGACACCAACGCAGTACAGGACATTCAATCTCGCAGACTAAATACCAAGCGTAAGTATCCCAAATCGTGAACTGAAAGGATTACCATGAAAGTAAACTATGCACAGATGTTCCAGGCCGCGCCCGCACTAGATGCACTATCGCAGAAGCCATTTTCAGCGAAATTGGCAATCAAACTAGTAGATATCGTAGAGCAACTAAATCCGCACCTTGTCGCTATTGATAGGTTCCGAGACACACTCAGCGGACAAACCGACAAGTCAGCGGAAGAACTAAACAAGGCCTTTCTTCAGTATTTGAACGAGACTGCCGCAGAATTGAACTTTGCTCCGATCACTTCTGAGGAAGCAGATCAGGCAGGTCTTGCATTCACTCTGAGAGAGATGGCGTCTGTGCGGTTCATGTTCTCTAAGTAATGCCATTTGGCATGACAATCGAACTATACATACTCAGGGAGATATGCCATGCCAACAGTCAATTCTCGGAAGAAACTCAAAGACTACATCTACCGCAAACTGGGTGCGCCCGTCATAGAGATAAATGTAGACGACGCTCAGGTAGAAGATCGTATTGACGACGCTATTCAGTTTTTGGGAGAGTATCACTTTGACGGGGTAGAGAAGATATACCTTCCGTACACCATCACACAGACTGACATGGATCAGGGATACATCAATATCTCCAATCCAAACATTCTGTCCATTGTGAATATGTACCCTGTTGGTGGAGAATCTGGCACAAGCACAGACAATGTGTTTGGTACGCGATTCCAAATCACACTACAAGACGCGGGTGGTTTGATTGGTATGGATTTAACCGACTGGACCATAGTTCAGCAAAGACTTGCTCTGATACAACTTCTACTAGAGCCAGAAAAACAACTGCGTTGGAACAGAATCACCAACCAGTTGTTTATTGACGCAGAGTGGGATGTTGACTTTCCAGTAGGCACCAACATAATATTCGAGGTTTGGTCGCAAGTAAATCCCGCAGACTATCCTGACATCTACGACAATCACTTCTTAAAGAAGTACGCAACTGCACTCGTCAAAATGCAATGGGGACAGAATCTGTCCAAGTACAGCGGAATTCAATTGCCTGGTGGTGTTACATTTGACGGTAAAGCAATTTACGAGGAAGCAAAAGCAGAATCTGAAAAACTAGAAACAGAAATGCGTGCTTCGTTTGAACTTCCTCCTGACTTCTTGGTGGGATAAATGGCACTAAATCCGTACTTCACCAAATACGAACGGAGCGAGCAGAATCTCGTAGATGACTTGGTGGTGGAAACCATCAAGATGCACGGTCACGAGTTGGTGTATCTGTTCAGAGAGTCGCCCGAAATTGATTTGGTATTCGGAGAAGACAGTTTACCATCGGTCTATAAGATTGGTAAACCAATAGAGATGTACATTCAATCGGTAGATGGTTTTGAAGGTGACGGAGATTTCATCTCTAAGTTTGGACTAGAAGTGCGCGATAGCATGAAAGTCGTGGTAAGCAAAACTAGATGGAAGCAAGAGTTTAGCGGTATCACTGGCGGAGAACCACCGACCAACAATGCAGAAAGGCCACGCGAAGGAGATTTGATCTACTTCCCGATGTCTAAGGGTCTGTTTGAAATCAAGTTTGTCGAACACGAAAACCCCTTCTATCAGTTTGGCAAAAACTACATCTACACTCTGACTTGCGAACTTGCAGTAAACGCTGGCGATTCTTTCGAGACAGACAACACCGAAATCGACACAGCAGGTGCAGGAGTGGAACAAGGATACACCGAATTTGCCTTGGATGTCACTCTTGTAACTGGATCAGGAACCTATGCCATCGGAGAGAAGGTGACGCAGGGTTCTGCTACCGCAAGAGTGCTAAAGTGGACACCACCATCAGGTCTAACTCTTGCAGTACTGCGATTGGAAAAGGTGATTGGCGTATTTACAGCAAGTCCAACTCCTATAGTTGGTGCAGACTCGGGAGCGTCTTGGGCATACTCATCACAGACCACAACTGGAGTTTCTGTTGGTCCTACAGACTCTACGGTGACTCAGAATCCAGAATTCGATATTGAACTTGATCGTATTGTTGACTTTACAGAGAACAATCCATTCAGCGAGTAATCCATGTTTAGCGGAGATAATCCATTCTATCATCAATGTGTACGAAAGACAGTTGTTGCTTTCGGTTCTCTGTTTAACAACATCTATATCGGTAGTCCCGATGTGAATGCCGATCCTACTAGACTGCCTCTCACATACTCTCCCAAGCAGAAATGGTTACGAAGAATCGCAGAAAGCAGAATGGAAACAGGCAGTGCAGTTCAACTGACACTACCTAGACTTGGGTTTGCTCTGACAAACTGGCAATACGACAACACTAGAAAACGAATCACCATGACCAAAAAGGTTGGTTCGGCCAACGCAGATAGTGTAACCAAAAAGGTTGACTTCAGATTCGCAGAGGTGCCGTACAACTTTACTTTCGAGTTGTATATCATGCCAGATACTATGGACAACGGCTTGCGAATCGTAGAGCAAATACTCCCGTACTTTACTCCATCGTATACCGTAAGCATAAACTTCACAGACATAGACAAGAAGATTGACTTGCCTGTTACCTTGAGTTCGGTTTCATGGGAAGACGAATACGAAGGTTCTCTTGACAGTCTTCGCACCATGATGTACACGCTTACATTTGAAGTGAAAGGCTATATCATAGGACCAATCAAAGACGCTAAGATTGTTCTTGAAACTCAAACTGGATATCACGAGTTTGCAGATGCAGCAAAGTCAAGAGCAGAGACAAGAGATTTCTTGAGAGTATGGGACAGAGCGGTTGAGGAAGGAACTACAGGACCAAATGCACCACTATCCGTTACTGGGTCCTCATACGATGTTTGGACAGATGTTGAACTGTTCGGGGACATTGATCCTACATGGCAAGCAGAATGAGGTGAGAGATGCAAGACAAACCAGTAAATGAAAAACTAGCAGAGGTTCTTGGTATAGAAAACTCCGTAGTTCCCGTGGAGCCCAAGAAAGAGACAAAGGCGATTGCCGTACGGATTCCCGAAGGGCAGCATCCGCTTGCTCAAGAAGACCCACACGCAGCAAACGACTTTGCGGAGGTTCGTAAAAATCTGAAAGAACTCATTGATGTGGGCAAGTCAGCACTAGACGGCATCATGCAAGTTGCCAGCGAAGGTGAGTCTCCCCGAGCATATGAGGTTGCTGCCATCATCATGCGTCAGATTGCAGATGCAAACAACAACCTGATCGACCTGCACAAGCGGGTGAAAGACATTAGACACATAGCAGCGCACGAAAAGCAAAGCGCACAAACCATAACAAATAATGCCATCTATCTTGGCAGTACAAAGGACTTGCAAGAGTACCTGAGACTGCAAAGAGAAGAGCAAGCAAAAAGGCTTGAAGACCAAAGCGACTAAACATGACTCTGCGACAAGACGACTCGTATCTTGGTAATGCAAATCTGAAGGCGGCAAATACCGCCATTCAGTTTACTCCCGAACAGGTAGAGGAGTACATGAAATGCAGCACAGACCCGCTGTATTTCATTTCCAAGTATGTGCGAATCGTTACCCTAGACAAAGGCTTGCAGCAGTTTCATCCGTGGGAGTTTCAACAAGAACTTCTCAAAACCGTACACGCAAACCGATTTGTAATCTGCAAGTACCCTCGTCAGAGCGGTAAGTCAACCACGGTTCTATCGTATGCTCTATGGTACATTCTGTTTAATCCGTCTGTTAATGTTGCTCTGCTCGCAAACAAACTACAGACTGCCAGAGAACTACTTGGACGACTGAAAACTGCATACGAGTATCTTCCGAAATGGTTGCAGCAAGGCATTGTAAGTTGGAACAAGGGTTCTATTGAACTGGAAAACGGTTCCAAAATTCTCGCAAGTGCAACCTCGTCTAGTGCTGTTCGTGGTGGCTCTTTCAATCTCATCATTCTTGACGAGTTTGCTTATGTTCCTCACGAACTGGCAGAAGACTTCTTTAGTTCCGTGTATCCCACCATCGCAAGCGGTAAAACCTCAAAGGTTCTGATTGTATCCACTCCCAAAGGCTTGAATCTGTTCTATCGCTTATGGATAGGAGCAAAGGAAAAGACCAATGCGTATGTTCCGATTGAGATTCATTGGAGCGATGTGCCTGGACGCGATGCCAAGTGGAAGTCGCAAACCATCGCCAATACCAGCGAAGACCAGTTCCGCGTAGAGTTTGAGTGTGAGTTCATCGGATCGTTGCACACTCTTGTGGACGCAAAGAAACTCAAAACGATGGCGTGGAAAAAACCAATCCAAAAGACTCTAGACGGAATGGATGTCTACGAAGGCGCTAAACCTGACCACATTTACGCAGTAGTGGTAGATACTTCTCGCGGCGGAGGTTCTGATTACCACGCGGCAACAGTAATGGATGTAAGTCAGACACCGTACAGATTGGTTGCAAAGTTTCGCAACAACACCATGTCCCACCTGATCCTTCCAACCATGATAGACAAGATTGCCAAGGACTACAACAATGCCAGCGTTTTGGTGGAATTAAACGATATTGGAGAGCAAGTTGCAACCATCCTGCACGAAGACTTAGAGTGCGAGAACCTGCTTACAACCACCGTTAAGGGCAGAGGTGGTCAGGTACTGTCTAACTTTGGAGTTGGCAAACGCCAATATGGTGTTAAAACAACCGCTCCTGTGAAAAAGGTGGGGTGTTCTGTGCTGAAATCTTTGCTTGAAGAGAACAAACTTCTGGCAGAAGACTTTGACATCATAAGCGAACTGTCCACCTTTGTTTCCAAAGGCGACACCTTTGAAGCAGAACCTGGCTATCACGACGATTTGGTAATGACGCTTGTGCTGTTTGCCTGGATGACATCGCAACCGTACTTCAAAGATTTCACAAACCTAGATATCCGTAGACTCATCTATGAAGAGCAGATCAAACGCATTGAGGACGATCTGACTCCTTTTGGAATGATTGATGACGGAATAACCCCTCCTGATGAGGAAGACTCCGTTTGGTGATTGTGAATGCCTATCTGTAAAACAGAGTAGGCATAAATACTGTCGAACGCAATCAACTGACCGCAGTTCTTACGAACAAGCAAGGCACTAGTTCCTTAAAGGAGATAAACATGGGATTCCAACTCAGTCCAGGCGTAGAAATCAAGGAGTTTGACTTTACAAACATCATTCCTGCTGTTGCCGCATCTGCCGGCGCGTTTGCAGGAAGATTTGCGTGGGGTCCTGCCGATGAACCAGTAACCATCAGCAGCGAAAACGAACTCAAGACCATTTTCGGAAAGCCAAACAACGACAACGCAGAAGGTTGGTTTGCTGCTGCAAACTTCCTGTCATACGGCAGAAATCTGAAGTGTGTTCGTGTTGTCGCAACTGATTCGTGGAACGCAGCAGTAGACGAAACAGGTACTGCGATTACAGGCGAACAGATCAAGAACACAAAGCAATGGGACGACGATATTGGAACAGTTCAAGGTTCTGTTGCTGTTGCTGCTCGTTACCCAGGACCTCTTGGAAACGCCATTGGTGTGTACTGGTACAACGATGTAGACGATCACACCATCACTGGCACAAAAATCTACACAGATACAGGTCTGCGCTTCAAGGACATCTTCAATCGCGCACCAAACACAGCAGAAGGTCTAGGTAGGGAACAAGTCACAGGTGGTTCTCAATGGGCATTTGAAAATCTGACAAAGTTCAATGACGAAATCAACCTCGTCGTGATTGACCGCACAGGTGAAATCTCTGGTATTCCCAACAGCGTACTGGAAGTGTACGAGGGATACTCGGTATATCCTGGCGCAAAGAAGCCAGACGGTTCAAGCAACAACTTGCTCTCCGCTGTCAACACAAGTTCAGAGTTCATCTATCTTGGAAACCTGTTTGAGGCACCAAACGGTACTGCGTTGGATACCGTAACAACCTCCACAACAATAACACAAGTTAGCGTTGGCACCACAGGTGGAGCGTTCAGACTCACAGGTGGAAGCGATGAAACGCCAGATTTGGGAGATTTCTACAATGCAGACGGTACTCGTGGATACGGACTGTTCCTTGACGCCGAGCAAATTGATATCTCTCTAGTCATTCTTGGCGCTCCAATCGGAGCGGCAAACGACGATGCAGAACCAGCAGTTCACACCGATCTCGCCAAATATCTGATCGAAGATATTGCAGAAAAGAGAAAGGACTGTGTTGTGTTTGTGTCTCCTCCTTACGGTGGAATCATGGACGCAGGAACAGGTGCAGACATTCTCTCTGCTCTTCTTGATTGGAGAAACAAGACTGTTTGCACGGTTGGAGCAATCAACGGAAACAATGGCTTCAACAAGTCAACATCATACGCAGTACTGGATAGCGGTTGGAAGAAGCAATACGATCCGTACAACGATGTTTACCGTTGGATTCCTCTGAACGGTGACATTGCAGGACTGTGTGCAAGAACTGACTCTGACCGCGATCCGTGGTACTCGCCAGCAGGATTGAACCGTGGACAGATCAATCGCGTAGTCAAGTTGGCATTCAATCCCAACAAGACACAGCGTGACGAACTGTATCAAGCAGGAATCAACCCAATTGTGTCCTTCCCTGGCCAAGGCGTCGTACTCTTCGGAGACAAGACTGCTCTCGCCAAGCCAAGTGCATTCGACCGCATCAATGTGCGCCGTCTGTTCATCGTGCTTGAGAAGGCAATCGCAACTGCTTCCAAGTTCCAGTTGTTCGAGTTCAATGACGAGTTCACACGCGCTTCGTTTGTGTCTCTGGTTGAACCGTTCCTCCGTGATGTTCAGGGACGCAGAGGTATCTTTGACTTCAAGGTTATCTGCGATATTTCCAACAACACCCCCGAGGTCATCGACAGCAATCGCTTCGTTGCAGACATCTTCATCAAGCCTGCACGCTCGATTAACTTTATGACCCTCAACTTCGTAGCAACACGCACAGGTGTTGACTTCTCAGAGGTTGCAGGTGGCGTCGGAAGAATTCAGAACTAATCAATCGTAAAAGGAGAAAGCAATGGCAATCAAAGTAACTGATTTCGCAGCAAATCTAAAGGGCGGCGGCGCTCGTCCAAACATCTTCGAGGTTTTCTGTGGTAGCCAACCAAAGATCGGTGGCACACAGGAACTCTCAAAGATCACATACTTGTGCAAGGCAGCATCGCTTCCAATGTCAGAAGTAACCAAGATTGCTGTTCCGTATCGCGGACGCAACATCTATGTTGCGGGTGTTCGCCAGTTTGAAGAAACATGGAACACCACAGTAATCAACGATACCGACTTCAAGGTTCGTCGTGCAATGGAAGCATGGCAAAATGCCATCCACTCGCACGAAGGAAACATTGGAGAAACTGATATCACTCTGTACAGTACAGACATCACAGTTACCCAACTCCACCACCTTGACGGCAAGGGCTTGCGTACTTACAAGTTCAAGCACGCTTGGCCTTCACAGGTGGCAGCAATCGACCTCGCAGCCGACAGCAACGACGCTATCGAAGAGTTCGAGATTCAATGGGCATACTCGTGGTGGATGGTTGAAACTCCACAGAATCCAAGCGTCCGTGACGGCGAGGCAGCAGAGATCACGACTACCTAATAGTAGTCATCAAAAGGTGAGAGGATTAAATTATGGCTTTGAGCGATCTGTTTGGCTTTCCACTCGGAAGACGGCGCAAAGATAACGGTGAATCGGACAGCGGGGGCGGCAACAGACTAAAATCTGTTGTCGCCCCTACCGATGATGGAACCGCGTCTTTAGAAATTGCACCGTCAGGCTTTTACGCATCCACACTTGACCTAGACGGTCAAATACGGGACGATAATAGCCAAATCATACAGTACAGAGGCATGATTAACCATGGCGAAATAGAAAGCGCCGTGGATGATATCATTAACGAAGCCATTGTTACTGAAGAAGGAACACCCACAGTTCGCATCGTGCTTGACGATGTTGAAATGCCAGACAAAGTGAAGGGCGCCATTCGAGAAGAGTTTGACAAGATTCTACGAATGCTAGACTTCAACGACAGAGGATACGAAATCTTTAGAAAGTGGTATGTGGACGGCCGCATCTACTTCCACATGATTGTTGATCCTCAACAGCAAAGCAAGGGAATTCAAGAACTCAGATTTGTTGATCCTCTGACCATCCGTAAGGTTCAAGAGGTAAAGAAGGAAAAGCAACCAGGCACCAACATTGATCTTGTGGGTGAGGTTCAAGAGTACTTCCTGTTTACCCCTGATACCGCTAAACCAGGCATGGGTGGCAGCAGCGGTCAAGCAGTAAAGATCAGCACCGAATCAATCGCGTACATTAACTCGGGACTGTTTGATCCCAACAAGAAACTAATCATCAGTTACTTGCACAAGGCAATTAAACCGCTGAACCAGTTGCGTATGATTGAAGACGCGGTAGTAATCTACCGCATCTCTCGCGCACCTGAGCGTAGAATATTCTACATCGACATTGGTTCTCTGCCCAAAATGAAGGCAGAAGAGTACATGAGAAGCCTGATGAACAAGTATCGTAACAAACTTGTTTACGATGCAAACACAGGCGAACTCAGAGATGAAAAGCGTCACATGAGTATGCTTGAAGACTACTGGTTGCCCAGACGCGAAGGCGGAAAAGGCACAGAGATTCAAACTCTACCAGGCGGACAGAATCTTAGCGAGATGCAGGATGTGGAGTACTTCAAGAAGAAACTCTACAGATCGCTGAATGTCCCCATTTCTAGACTTGAATCAAACAACGGATTCAATCTGGGCAGATCAAGCGAAATCACCCGCGACGAACTAAAGTTCTCCAAGTTTGTAAGCAAACTACGCAGCAAGTTTAACGGTCTATTCTTGCAGATTCTGCGTAGACAGTTGCTGCTCAAGAAAATCATTCGTCCCGAAGAATGGCCTGACATAGAGTTCAAGATTCACTTGGACTATCTGCGCGATTCTCACTTCACAGAACTCAAGAACGCAGAGATTATGAAGAGCAGATTGGAGTTGCTGACAAGCGTAGACGCTTATGTTGGCAGATACTTCTCTACTGCGTGGATACGCAAGCATATCCTTATGCAACCTGAAGAGTTGGTTGCAGAATTGGATTCACAAGTGACTGCCGAGAAGAAAGAAGGCATCATTAGCGGCGAGCGCGACACTCAGCAAATCAAGACTCGTATTGACGCTCTTGAAACCATTGACAAGTATATTGGCAAGTACTACTCGCTCGGATACATTCGCAGAAACATCTTGCAGCAGAATCCATCAGAAATTGCTGCCATGGATAAAGAGATTGAAACCGAGAAGGCAGCAGGTATCAAGCCAGAACCGCGTCCAGACCTTATCAAGGCTCTTGGTGGTGCTAAGGCATACGGTGCAGGATACGATCAAGCACCCGATGACATTACCCGCCACATGGACGGTGGACTACACACCATTGGTTCTGAGAAAGACCCAGCCATGAGTGCTACACCAAACGATCCAAATGCACAGGTTCCTGCTGATGGAGGCGCTGTAACTGGTAATGTAGGTGCTGCTGGCGCTACAGCAGTACAGGATACTGCTCTGAATGGCGCACAGGTAGAAAGTCTGCTTACCATTGTTACCAATGTTAAGATGGGACTGCTTCCAAAGGATGTTGGTAAGGCTCTAGTAGACGCCGCATTCCCAACACTAACACCTGAGCAGATTAATGCTATATTCGACCCTATAGAAATAGACAAGAATCCACCACCCGTGGTTCCTGCTGCGCCAGCAGTTCCAGGCGCTAAACCAAAACCTCCTGCTGCTAAACCCGCACCCAAACCCAAGGCGTAAAGATGCCAACTCCAATCTACGACATCTACACCGAACAGGGAGCCAAACTGGAGATAGAGTTTCTATACGAAGACTCCAATGAAACTGGCGTTAATCTAACAGGTGCATCAGGATACACCCATGCCCTAATGCAAGTGCGCCGATCCACCGAAGAAATCAATACTGAAGTGGTATTGGAAGTGGATGACTCGGATGTTACGGTTGAAGGTGTAACAGGATACGATGGTGGATTCACCCTTACATACGGGGGAATAACAGGTAATATTCTGCTAGAAGTGGAAGCAGATACCATGTCTGCTGTTCCTCCTGGCAAATACTTCTACGAGATTAAACTGGTGAACGCACTAGACCCACTTAAACTGGTGCGTGGACGATTTGTTGTGGAATCAGGAGCGATACGATGAGGTATCGTGTGCGCGTAACAGTAGCCAGAACTCCTGTTGTGATTGTTAGGTCCATAAATAGGATTACGATACGACAACAGGCACTCGAATCACGAGTTGTATGGTTCTAACAGGAGAAAGAAATGCCCACCACGAATACCATTAAGATTAAGCGCAGCACAGGCACAACTGCTCCAGTTGCAGTAACCGATCTAGTGATCGGAGAACTTGCTACCACGATGGATAGCAGCAACAACGGTGCGTCCAACAAGGTATATTTGGGCATTCAGAACAGTAGTGCTGGTACAAATGTTATTGCGGTTGGCGGTAAGTACTACACCGATGCAGTAGACAATCTGGCGTACTTTAAGACCATTTCAGTAAGCGGTCAAAGCGATGTGGTTGCGGACACCAGTATATCAGGTGATACTTTGACTCTTGCTGCTGGCTCTGGTATCACAATTACAACCAATGCAACTACCGATACAGTAACCATTGCTAGTAGTCTTGCCGGTGGTACAGTTACCAGTATTACTCCTGCCGCAGACTCTGGCACAGGCACCGCAATCACTTCAAGCGGCACCATTACGGTTTCAGGTACTGCAAATGAAGTCGAAACCTCTGTAAGCGGTACAACCATTACGGTTGGCCTGCCAAACAATGTCACCATCGGTGGAGTCCTGACGGTAACTGGAAACCTTATAGTTAACGGCACAACCACCACAGTAAATAGCACAACTGTAACGATTGACGATCCAGTATTTACTCTTGGAGGAGATACTGCACCTTCGAGCGACGATAATTTAGATCGCGGTATAGACTTCAGATGGCACAACGGAACTAGTGCAAAACTAGGATTTTTTGGTTGGGACGACAGCAGAACAGCATTTGCTCTGTGGAACGATGCAACAAATACTAGCGGAGTGTATTCTACTGGTTCTACTGGCGGTAGAGGAAATCTAGACATTGGAAGTGCGCTCAGATCGTATTCAAACTCTGGCAGCGAAGCATCATATCACGACTTGTCTTTCGCAACAGCAACTGCTGTTCGCACAGTAACTGTTCCAGATGTTTCAGGTACGCTGCTGATGTATGGTGCTGGTGGAAATACCACAAACATCACTACAGTAGGAACCATTACAACTGGAACATGGAATGGAAGTGTTATCGGTGGAACCTACGGTGGTACAGGTGTAAACAACGGTTCAAGTACCATTACGCTTGGTGGAAATCTGACAACCTCGGGTGCATTTGCTCTAACGCTTACTCAAACAGGCACAACCAATGTCACCCTGCCAACTACAGGTACACTTGCAACACTGGCAGGATCAGAAACTTTCACCAATAAGACTCTGACCACTCCAACCATTGCAAGCATTCTGACAAACTCTGGTGCAGCGACCGTCACGCTGCCAACCAGTACAAGTACACTAGCAACTCTTGCTCTATCAGAAACTCTTACAAATAAGACTCTGACTTCTCCAAATCTGACCACACCTGCAATTGGAGGAGGCGGAGCAACATTTGCAGGATCAACAAGCGGAACAGTAACTGTAGTGTCCACCGCAAGTGCAGGTGGAACGCTAACTCTTCCAAATACTACAGGTACTTTCATTACCACAGGCAACCTGTCTTCCATCACAACCGTTGGAACAGTTACTAGCGGTACTTGGAACGGTTCAGTCATTACTGGAACCTACGGCGGTACAGGAGTAAACAACGGTTCAAGTACCATTACACTTGGTGGAAACTTGACCACATCAGGTGCATTTGCCCTGACACTTACTCAAACAGGCACAACCAATGTCACTCTGCCGACCACAGGTACTCTGGCTACACTTGCGGGTACTGAAACCCTGACCAACAAAACAATCGACGCAGGCACATTCTAATAGAGGTCATCCATGCTTACATCAGAAACAGTACTATCTCAGATTCTTGACGAAAACATCATTGACGCCAAGAAAAGCATTCACGCTCTGCTTGCTCAGAAAGCCAAAGTGTACTTGGAAGACAAGCGGCGTTGCATTGCAGCGGTAACTTACGGCCCTTGCGCTACAGCAGAAGCGAAGGGTGACTGCAACTGCTCATGCGATGAACAAGTGGCAGAAGACTGCGGTTGCTCTGAAGTGGAAGAGATGAACGCCAATCAGAAGAAACTGGACAAGAATCACAACGGTAAACTTGACGGTCAAGACTTCAAGATTCTTCGCGGTAAAAAGAAGAAACAGGTGGAATCTGTGGAAGAGTTAAGAGCGATATTGGACGAAGCATCGGATGATACCGATATCGACATGACGCAAGCAGACTTTCAGACCATGATTCGCTCTGCGTACAATAAAGCATACGAACTGTGCAAGCAAGGCAAAGACATCAGCAAGTACAAGGCAACCATTACTGCACAGATAGAAAGCACAGAGATAGAAAAGACAGATATCCGAGAAGGAATTCTGTCAGACATCATACAGAATGTCAAGGATATGTTCAAGGGTGGATCATCAGGTGGTCCACGATATGTTATGACCATAGGTGACGCAAAGAAAATGATTACCACAGCAACCCAAAGAGGGTGTGATGAAGGTAAAAAGGCAATGAAACGCAAGTAAACAGGAGCGCAAATGAAACTCATAACCGAACACACAGACGACATTCAGATCATCACCGAAGAGCGTGATGGCAAGAAAGCGTACTTCATCGAAGGCGTCTTCATGCAGTCTGATATCAAAAACCGCAACGGTCGCGTGTACCCAAACGGAGTCCTTGTTAAGGAAGCCATGCGCTACAACAAAGAGTTTGTAGAAGCGAACCGCGCAATGGGCGAACTAGGCCATCCCGAAGGCCCACAACTGAATCTCGACCGTGTTTCCCATATCATCAAAGAGATGAAGGTGGACGGTAAGAACATTTGGGGCAAGGCAAAGGTCATGGACAC
>Ga0078894_10001662_pt1 | contig 16629 bp, 9 predicted proteins | sample LauGreSu1BDMLBSD_2_FD_67506 | JGI IMG/M metagenome (GOLD analysis project Ga0078894, IMG submission 67506) | Freshwater lake microbial communities from Lake Michigan, USA - Su13.BD.MLB.SD (version 4) (version 4) | ecosystem: Environmental > Aquatic > Freshwater > Lake | place: Lake Michigan, USA... | reverse complement strand
CATCACCCGCGCCCTGGAGCTGGCCCTGCTCAAAACCTTCTGCGTGCCCTCGATCTCCGGCCTGCTGCAGCGCAGCGGCGAATTCGAGCAGCGGCCCCGCAAGCGCTACGACGACACCGGCCTGATGGTGGCCGAGATGCTGCGCCATGGACCCGACAGCGCCGCCGGCATCGCGGTGATCGAGCGCATGAACCGCATCCACGGCCACTACGCGATCAGCAACGACGACTTCCTCTATGTCCTCTCCACCTTCGTGGCCGAGCCGATCCGCTGGCTGGAGCGCTACGGCTGGCGGCCGCTGGATCCAGCGGAGCAGCAGGCCCTGTTCCGCTTCTGGCGGCGGGTGGGGGACCGCATGGGGCTGCAGCAGCTGCCCGCCAACCTCGAGGAGCTGCTGGCGCTCAATGAGCGGGTGGAGCGGGAGGTGTTCCGGCCGGCGGCCAGCAACCGGCACATCGCCGAGGCCACCCTCGCCATGCTGCTCAGCGACTGGCCGGCGCCGCTGCGGCCCGCCCTGACGGGCCTGCTGCGCGGCCTGCTCGACCCGCCGGTGGCGGGCAGCCTGCAGTGGCCTGTGGCGCCCGCCTGGCGGCGGGGGCTGGTGCGGACGGCGCTGCGGACCCGCAGCCGGCTGGCGAACCTGGGCCAGCGACTGCACCCGCCGCGCGCCAGCCGCTTCTATTCCGAGCGGCCCACCCCCAGCTACGGGGCGAGATTCCAGCTGGAGCAGCTGGGGCCTCCGGCGATGCTGGAGAGCCTGGCCCGGCCGCGCTGGCAGGGAGTCCAGCGGCGCATCGGCCTCACCGGCGGCATCGCCAGCGGCAAAAGCAGCGTGGGTGCCCTGCTGGCGGCCCGGGGGCTGCCGGTGCTCGACGCCGACCGCTACGCCCGCGAGGCCCTGGCCCCTGGCACCACCGCCACCCAGGCGGTGCTGGAGCGCTATGGGGAGCGGGTGCGGGAGACCCACCAGCTGGAGGCAGGGGCGCCGAGCCTGGATCGCGCCGGCCTGGGGCGGATCGTCTTCGCCGACGCCGCCGAGCGCCGCTGGCTGGAGGCACTGGTGCATCCGCTGGTGCGGCAGCGGTTCGAGTGGGAGCTGGCGGCATTGGCGGCGGCGCCGGTGGTGGTGTTGATGGTCCCGCTGCTGTTCGAGGCCGGCCTGGAGGGGATGTGCAGCGAGGTGTGGCTGGTGGTGTGCGACGAGGAGCAGCAGCGGCAGCGGCTGATGAGCCGCGACGGGCTGGCGGAGCCGGAGGCGCGGGCGCGACTGGCCGCCCAGTGGCCGCTGGCGCGCAAGCGGGCCCTGGCGGATCAGCGGATCGACAACCGGGGAAGGCCCGAGGCCCTGGCCACCCAACTGGACCGACTCCTGGAGGGGCTGCCGCCAACAACGGCGGAGCCGGCCGAAGATCGGTAAATTTTTCTCACATTTTGATGCGAGTACCCCTCGGAACGTTCGGCTCCTGGGCGGCATTCATACATTGCAGATACGGGATAACGGCATGAACCTGACCTCCTACGGCCGCGATCCCCACCGCCCTCCGCGCCGCCCCGGCCATGAGCCCCGTCATCACCTATTCCCCGTACCTCGAGCCCCCCACCGGCAGCAGCGGCAGCGGGCTGGATCAAGTGCTCAGCTGGATCGCCCGCGATCCCGGCCTGGCCGGTGCCAACGAGGCCAGCTCCATTGCCACCGGCATCGAGGCGAGCCACTGGCTCAACACCCTTCTGGTGGAGGGCCTGCGGGCCATCGGCGCCCTCGACAAACCCGTGCTCGGCGTCGCCGACATCGTGGCCCTCAATGCCTGGTTCCGCGACCCCACGGCTCCGGAGCGGCTGGAGGCCTTCCTTAAGGGCCACGGCAACGACGAAAACGGCGTGGAGACCGGCTATCACACCATCCAGAACGATGGCGGCACCCGCACGTTCGACGGCCGTGCCCTGGTCGATTCGGTGCTCGACAGCCTGTATCACATCGGCTTTCCCCTCAGCGCCGATGGCACGCGCCTGACCAACGAGGACGGTGCTGACAACGCGACGCTCGTGGATGTGGCCCGCTGGCTCACGGCCCTGAAGGTGGATCTGGCCACCACCGGCACGGGCCTGGATCGCATCGTGGAAACCGTGGTGGCCGACCCCGGCCTGCAGGCGGCGATCCCCTGGGGCGACATCCGGGGGGGAGCGGAGGCCGCCGACGCCCTCAACCAGCTGATCCTGGAGGGGATCAATGCCCTGGGCGCGCAGGGCCAGGCCGATGGCGACCCCACCCGCCTGAGCGAAACGGAGGTGCGGGCGATCAACGCCTGGATCCGGAGCGATCCGGGCCGCTACGCCCAGTTCGTTGCCCTCCACGGCGATGACGAGAACGGCAGCGAGACCGGCTTCCACCTCGTGCAGAACGACGGGGCCACCACCAAGCTGTTTGGCCAGAACGCCGTCAACACCATCTACGACGGCATCTATCACATCGGCTTCACGATCAACAACGATGGCCGCTTCCAGAACGAAGACGGCGACGCCAACGCGCTGGTGGCCAATGTGGCCGAATGGATCAGCTTCTACTACGGCGATCCCTCCACCACCGGCAGCGGCCTCGATCGCATGGTCGATTGGATCCGCCTCGATCCCGGCCTCTCCAAATTCACCGCCGCCCTCGACATCAACGACGGCCTGGCGGCCGCCGATCGCCTCAACCAGCTGCTGCTTGATGCCATCAACGCCACCGGCGTGAATCTCGATGGCTGGATCAGCCGCCACGACCTGCGGCTGGTCAACCGCCTGGTGCGCGACACCGCATTCGCAGACTTTGATCGCGACCATGGCAATGATGAGAATGGAGTGGAAACTGGCTTCCATTTGATCCAAAATGATGGCTCCACCACTCAATTTTTCGGCCAAAACCTGGTCAATACTGTGGTGGATGGCATCTACCACTATGGCTACGAAATCCGCGGCGAGAATTTCCTCAACGAAGACGGCAATAACAACCAGAACCTCAGCGACGTCTCCGGCTGGCTGAACTATTTTCTCTCCGACCGACGCCTCAGCCTCGGCACCGGAGCCAGCGAAACCCTGCTCGGCGATGAAAGCGACGACCAGCTGCTCGGCCGCGGCGGCAACGACGTGTTGGAGGGGGGCAGCGGTGCCGACCTACTCGACGGCGGCTGGGGCAGCGACACCCTCCGGGGCGGCGCCGGCAGCGACCAGCTCGACGGCGGCTTCGAAGATGACCATCTCGATGGCGGCGAGGGGAGCGACACCTACCTGGTGAGCGGCGCCGATCCCGTCTACACCGACTGGGCCCTCTGGAGCTTCCAGGGCTACGACACCTACGCCGACAGCGGCCTGTACGGCGTCGACCAGATCCTGGCCGAAGGGTTCGGAGCGGTGGACATCGGCCTGAAGGGCTTCGGCGCCGGTAGTGGCATCGAGCGGATCGTCAACGCCACCGAAGGGGGGGCAATGGTGCGGCTGCTGGGCAACTGGCAGAACAACACCCTCGATTTCTCAGGCACCGAACTGGTGGGCGGCCCCTTCCAGATCGACGGCGGCGACGGCAACGACACGATCGTGGGCACCGCCCTGGCCGATGACATCCGGGGCGGTCGCGACAGCGACACGCTCGATGGCGCCGGCGGTGGCGACACGTACCGCGTCAGCGGCTACGACCCCAACTGGTACCCGGGCGTTCCCTACCTCTTCGAAGCGTGGGATCTCTACCAAGACAGCGGCAGCGCCACGGACGGTATCGACACGATCGTGGCCGAGGGCGAGGGCCCGGTGGACATCGGCTTCCTGCACTTCGACGCCAGCTCCGGCATCGAACAGATCGTCAACGCCACCACGGCGCTGCTGGAGGAGCCGCCACTCGTGGCAGACCCCGAGCCGCCCACCGCTGAGGTGCGGCTCCTGGGGAACTGGCAGAACAACACCCTTGATTTCTCCAGCACAGCCCTGATCGGCAACTTCCTGATCGATGCCCGCGATGGCAACGACAGGGTCATCGGCAACGAGCTGGCGAATCGCATCCGCGGGGGCCGCGACAACGATTGGCTCAATGGCGGCGATGGCGGCGACATCTACGAGGTGACCGGCAACACCCCCGAATGGGTGGAGGGGCAGCCCTATCTCTTCGAGGGTTTTGATACTTACGCCGATTCCGGCAGCAGTGGCTTGGATGCCATCGTCGCCTTGGGAGATCAGCCCGTTGATATCGGTCTGTGGCAGTTCGGGCCTGAGAGCGGCATCGAGCTCATCGTCAATTCCACCCAAACGCTCGACGCCAACGGCAATCCCACTACGGCGGAGGTGCGGTTGCTCAGCGACTGGCGCGCCAATACCCTCGATTTCTCCGCCACCACATTGGCGGGCGAGTTTCTGATCGATGCCGGCGATGGCAACGACACGATCATCGGTAGCGCCAGCGCCGACCGCATCCGCGGGGGCCGCGACAACGACTGGCTCAACGGCGGAGCGGGCGGAGACCGCTACGAGGTGAGCGGCCAGAACCCCTACAACCCCGACTGGCGCTCCTACGACTTCGAAGGCTTCGACACCTACGCCGACTCCGGTGCCGCCACCGATGGGGTGGACGCGATTGTGGCGCTGGGCTGGGACGCAGTGGACATCGGCTTCCAGGCATTCGATGCCAGCACCGGCATCGAGCAGATCATCAATGCCACCACGGTCGATGACGGCAACGGCGGCATCACCACCGCCACAGTGCAGCTGGTGGGCAACCAGCAATCGAACGTGCTCGATTTCTCCAGCGTGGCCCTGATCGGCGGCAAGTTCCGCCTGGTAGGCGGCGAGGGCAACGACACCCTCGTTGGCACCACCCTGGCTGACACCATCCTTGGGGGACGGGATAACGACGTGCTGCGGGGCGGCGCCGGTAACGACACCTATGAAGTGCGCGGCCGCGACCCGGCCCATCCCAACTGGCAGACCTACAGCTTCGAGGGCTACGACAGCTACAGCGACAGCAGCGGCAGCGACCGCATCGTCGCGGTGAGCGACAACGGCAGCGACGGGGTCGACATCGGCCTCAACAGCTTCGGCCCTGCCTCCGGCATCGAACTGATCGACGCCACGGGCACCACCGGGGCGGTGCGATTGCTTGGCGACTGGCAGGCCAACACCTTCAACTTCAGCGCCACCGAGTTGCGCGGCAGCAACGTCAGCATCGAGCTCGGCGATGGCAACGACACCCTCGTGGGCAGTGCCCAGGCCAACGTGGTGAGCGGCGGCTACGGCAACGACCAGATCCGCACCCTGGCCGGGGACGACACGATCCGCGGCGACGGCGGCAACGACGTTCTCGACGGTGGGGAGGGCAGCGACACCTACCTGGTAAGCGGGCTGGAGAGCGGCGGCTGGATGACCTACGGCGGCCAGGACACCTACGGCGACTCCGGCCTCAGTGGGCTGGATCGGATCGTGGCCGTCGGCAACGACGATGTGGACATCGGCCTGGGCGCGGGCAATTTCCTGGCCGGTTCAGGCATCGAGCAGATCGTCAACAGCACCACCAAAGTGGTCAATGGCGTGAGCGTCAGCGGACAGGTTCGTCTGCAGGGCAACGGCAATGCCAACACCCTCCACTTCGGCGGCATGCGCTTCCTAGGCGGCGGCTTTGTGATCGACGCCGGCGACGGCAACGACACGATCACCGGCAGCGCCGATGGGGAACGGATTCTGGCCGGCCGGGGTGACGACACGGTGGATGGCGGCGGCGGCGCCGACACCTACGAAGTGGCCGGCAGCATGGCGGCGGGCACCTTCCAGGGCTACGACACGATCACCGACCGGGGCACCGGCGCCGGCGTGGTGGATCGCCTGGTGGCCGCCGCCGGCACTGCCGCGGTGGACATCGGCCTGAAAAGCTTCTCCACCACCAGCGGCATCGAGGTGATCGATGCCACCGCCACCACCGGCCTGGTGCGCCTGCTCGGCGATGGGGCCGCCAACGTTCTCAACTTCACCGGCATCACCCTGCTGGGTACCAACCTGCGCATCGACGGCGGCGACGGCAAGGACACGATCACCGGGAGCGCCAGCGCCGACCGCATCCTCGGTGGCAAAGGAGATGACAGCCTCTCTGGCGCCGGTGGCAGCGACACCTACGAGGTGGCCGGCAGTGTTGCGGCCGGCAGCTTCGAGGGCTACGACACGATCACCGACCGCGGCACCGGCGCTGGGGAGATCGATCGCCTCGTGGCGGCCACCGGCACCGCCGCCATCGACATCGGCCTCAAGAGCTTCTCCACCAGCAACGGCATCGAGGTGATCGACGCCACCGGCACCACCGGCGTGGTGCGCCTGCTCGGAGACGCCACCGCCAACGTTCTCAACTTCAGCGGCAGCACCCTGCTCGGCGCCAATCTGCGCATCGACAGCGGCGACGGCAACGACACGGTGACCGGTAGCAGCGGCTCCGACACGATCCTCGCCGGCCTCGGGGTCGACACCGTGAATGGCGGCAATGGCGATGACACGATCATCAGCGGGGGCGGGCTCGACGTGCTCAGCGGCGGCCTGGGGGTCAACAGCTATGTGTACACCCTGCTCACCGATGGCATCGTCGGCGGCAGCACGTCCGCACGCACCTTCGAGAAGATCCGCGACTTCACGGTCGGTCGGGATCGCTTCGATGTGAGCACGGTGCCGGCCGCCGGAGACTTCCGCCAACTCGGGGCGCTCAGCGGCCTCACCAATGCGGCCCTGGCCACCCTGCTGAGTAGCACCAACTTCGTCGCCAGTGGGGCTGCCACCTTCACCTACGGCAGCGGCACGGCACTGCGCACGTTCATCGGCCTCAACGATGGCAACGCCGGTTTCAACGCTCTCAGTGATGCGGTACTGGAGATCACGGGCTATCAATTTGCCAGCGGTTTCACCAGCCTCTCGCAGATCAGCATCGTCTGAGCAGCGCGGCGGGATCAGCCCTTGAGCCGCTCCGCCAGGATGCGGTTCGCCAGCTGCGGATCGGCGCGGCCGCCGCTGCGCTTCATCAGCTGACCCACGAAGAAACCCTGCAGCTTGTTCTTGCCCCCGCGGAACGCCTCCACCTCAGCGGGATGGGCGGCCAGCAATTCGTCGACGATGGCCGTAATCGCCGCCGGATCGCTGATCATGCCCAGCCCCCGGGCCTCCACGAGCGCAGCGGGGGAGCCGCCCTTCTCGAGCAGCTCCGGCAGGATCTCCTTGGCGATCTTGCCGCTGATCGTGCCGCCGTCGATCAGCGTCACCATCTCCGCCAGCTCGGCGGGGCCGAAGGGAAGGTCGGCAAAAGAGAGGCGCTGGGCGTTTACATGGGCCGCCAGGTCGCCGGTGATCCAGTTGGACAAGCCCTTGGGATCGCCGCCGGCGGCCACCGCCGCCTCGAAGTAATCGGCCATCGGCCGCTCATCGGTGAGCACCCGCGCGTCGTAGGGGGAGAGCCCCAGGCTTTTGGCATAGCGATCGCGGCGGGCGGCGGGGAGCTCGGGCAGCTGCGCGCGCCAGGCCTCGCGCTGGGCTTCGCTCACCTCGATCGGCCCGAGGTCGGGGTCGGGGAAATAGCGGTAGTCGCTCGCCCCCTCCTTGCCACGCATGCTGCGGGTGATCTGCTTGCCCTCATCCCACAGCCGCGTTTCCTGCCGCACGGGTTCACCCGTTTCGTAGGCGTGGATCTGCCGCTGCATTTCGTACTCGCACGCCTTCTGGATAGCGGAGAAGGAGTTCATGTTCTTGATCTCCACCTTCGTGCCGAAGGGCGCCGTGGGGCCGCGGCGCACGGAGATGTTGACATCGCAGCGCAACGAACCCTCCTGCATGTTGCCGTCAGAGACGCCCAAATAGCGCATGATGCGGCGCACCTCGGCGGCATACTCGGCCGCCTCGCGACCGGTGCGCAGATCCGGACAGCTAACAATCTCGGCCAGGGCTACGCCAGCCCGGTTGTAATCCACCAGGGAATGGGTGGAACCCGCCAGGCGATCGCTACCGGCGTGCACCAACTTGCCGGCATCCTCTTCCATGTGCAGGCGCTCGATTCCCACCGTTTTGCGGTAGGTGTCTTTGCCCTTCTCCGCCACCTCCACCTCAATGCAGCCGTTCTCGGCGATCGGTTCGTCGTACTGGGAGATCTGATAATTCTTGGGCAAATCTGGGTAGAAGTACTGCTTACGGTCGAATTTGCTGTGGGGAGCGATCTGCAGATTGAGGGCAAGCGCGGCCTTCACCGCATATTCCAAAACCCGCTGATTGAGCACCGGCAACGTGCCCGGCAGCCCGCAGACCACCGGGTCGATATGGGTGTTGGGCTCGTCGCCGAAGGCGGTGGAGGCAGCCGTGAAGATCTTGCTCTCGGTGCCGAGCTGCACGTGGATCTCCAGGCCGATCACCGACTCCCAATCGCCCTGCGCCGGGTCGCCGCCCTGGGTCGCGGGCGCAGGGGCGGAGGAATCTGCCAGTTGCGGGGTCGCCACCATCGGTTGCCGTGCCAAGCCTGGGGGGATCCTATGGAGCGACGGCACCGGGCCGCCCATGGGAAAGTCGGAGGCGATTCTCGGCGGCGCAGACCATGGGCTGGCTTGACGCGCTGAACGCCTTCCTCTGGGGCCTTTCCGCAGACTGGATCACCTTGGTGGGCCTGTTCCTGACCTTGGGGCTGCAGTTTCTGCCCCTGCGGGCCGTGCCCTGGGCCTGCCTTCAGCTCTGGCAATCCTTCCGCGATCAGCGGGCGGGCCCGGGGGAGATCAGCAGCTTCGCCGCCCTGATGACCGCCCTGGGCGGCACCCTCGGCGTCGGCCACCTCACCGGAATGGCCATCAGCCTCGGGGTCGGCGGTCCGGGGGTGGTGCCCTGGATGTGGCTGGTGGGCCTGGTGGGCATGGGCACCAAATTCAGTGAGACCTTTCTGGCGGTGCGCTTCCGCCAGCACGATTCGCGTGGCGCGGTGCACGGCGGACCGATGGAGGCGATCCGACACGGCCTGGGCCCCGGTTGGACCTGGCTGGCCACGCTGTACGCCGCGCTGGGCACGCTCGGGGTGTTCGGCCTGGGCAACGGTGTACAGGCCCAGCAGCTGGCCCTCGGCCTGCAGGAGCTGAGCGGCCTGCCGCCCTTACCGATCGGCATGGGGGCGGCGGCGCTCACCGGGCTGGTGCTCGCCGGTGGGCTCCGGCGCATCAGTCGGGTGTCCTCGCTGCTGGTGCCGCTGATGACCTTCGGGTACCTGTTCGCGGTGACGGCCCTGCTGCTCCCCCACGCTGCCCTCGTTCCCGCCGCGCTGGGTCGCATGCTTCAGGAGGCCTTCCGACCCGAGGCCCTCAGTGGAGGCGCCCTGGCCCTCACGGTGCAGGCAGCGGTTCGCGCCGCCGTGTTCGCCAACGAGGCTGGGCTGGGCACCTCCTCGATCGTCCACGCCCCGGCCAGCCCCGCCGATCCCGTGCGCCAGGGGGCGATCGCCATGCTGTCCAACCTGGTGAGCCTCCTCGTGTGCAGCGCCACCGGCCTGCTGCTCCTGATCAGTGGCGTGCTCGAACAGAGCGTGCGGCCCCATGCCGCCCTGGGGAGCGGTCACTCCGCCTGGGAACTGATGGGGAAGGAGGGGGCGGGGCTGCAGTTGCTGCGCCAGGCCTTCGCCTGGGGCTCCGGCGGCAACGTCTGGATCCTCGAGCTCTGCCTGGTGCTCTTCGCCTTCACCACCTTGGTGACCTTCGGCTACTACGGCGAACGCTGCCTGGCCTTTCTGGTGGGCAGCCGGGGCCGCAAGCCCTTCCGGCTGGTGTGGATCGGGGTGGTGGTGCTCGCCTCCAGCCAGAGCATGCCGGGTCTGTGGGGCATCGCCGATACCCTCGATGCGCTGCTGGCCCTGCCCAACCTTCTGGCCCTGCTGCTGCTCTCCGGTCTGATCTTCCGCACCGTCCCGGGGCGGGTGGTGGGGACCGCTCCGGAGGGGATGGCTCCCGAGGGGGAACCCCTGGACGGGGATTCCTAGGCTGCCCCCGAGCCGATCCCTGCTGTCGCCGATGTCCGTGCTGCTCTCCGCCTTGGTCGCCGCGGCCCCGAAGGCCGCGCAGGGGGCGGAGGAAGCGGCACCCCACGCGGGCACCGTGCTCGGCAGCGGCCTGCCGTTCCCCTTGCTGATCAGCCTCACTGCCCTGGCTTTCCTGGGCACCCTCGTGTGCAGCCGCATCGCCATCCACCTGCGCCTACCCGCCGTGGTCGGGGTCCTGGTGCTGGGGCTGCTGCTGCACCCGGGCCAGAGCGTGCTGTCGCTGACGCAGGTGGAGAACCTGCATGTGGTGAGTCTCTCGATGCTGCTGTTCTGCGCCGGCCTCAACGCCGAGCTGCACCACCTGCGGGGGTTCCTGCGCTACGGGGTGCTGCTGGCGGTGGGGGGAGTGCTGCTGACCACCCTGGTGTTCGCGCCCCTGCTGTGGGGCATCCACGCGGCGATGGAAGCCCTCTGGCCCGCGCTCGGGGTGGTGGCGCTGCCCGTACCCGTGGCCCTGATGGCGGCCGCCTGCGTCTCCTGCACCGACGCCATGCCGACCCTGGAGGTGCTGCGGCGCGCGGGGCTGCGCCTGCCCCAGCGGCTGCAATCACTGGTGGAGATGGAGGCCTCCCTCAACGACCCGCTAGCGATCGTGTTCCTGTTGCTGGTGGTGAGCCTGGCCAGCGCCGGCTGGCTGCACCCCCATGGCGGCGGCGATCCCGCCGCCCTGCTGCCGGCCCTGCAGAGCTTCCTCAAAAGCATTGGCAGCGGCGTGATGGTGGGGCTGATCCTCAGCTTTGTGGCCCAGTTCATCCTGCGCCGCTTCGTGAGCAGCCCCAACCAGATCCTGCTGCTGGGCATTGCCGTGGCCCTCTCGTCCTACGGGTTGGCCCAGCTGCTACAGGGCTCGGGCTTTATCTCCGCCTACGTCACCGGCCTGTTCCTGGCGAACGACATCTACGCGAACCGCTGGATCACGCCCGAACGGCTGGAGCACAGCCTGGAGCCGTTCAACACGCTCACCGAATTCAGCGTGTTCCTGCTGTTCGGCTCCCTGATCGACCCCTCCAGCATCGGCCCCGCCCTGATTCCCGGGCTGCTGAGCACCCTGGCCCTGATCCTGATCGCCCGGCCCCTGAGCGTGCTGGCGCTCCAGCCTTTCTCGCCCTTCGGCCGGCGGGAGGGGGTGCTGCTGGCCTGGTGCGGGCTGCGGGGGGCCGTACCGCTGGCCCTCGCCTACACCGCCATCCACGCCATCCCGGCCCTGCCGGGCCTGGGGGAGGAGCAGGTGGCAGCGCTGGAGCACCAGCTGCAGGGCCTGATCTTCCTGGTGGTGGTGGGCAATCTCTGCCTACAGGGGCTGACCCTGCCGCCGATCTGCCGCCGGCTGGGGCTGGCGGAGGCGGCCTGAGGGGGAATGGGGATGGGGCAACCGCTGCTGGTGCTGGGGGGAGGCCTGATGGGGCTGGCGGTGGCCCACTCCCTGGCCCGCCGCGGGCGAACGGTGCGGGTGCTGAGCCGGCGCCGCAGCGAGGCCGCGGGCTTCGTGGCGGCCGGGATGCTGGCCCCCCACGCCGAGGGGCTGCAGGGATCGCTGCTGCAACTGGGCCAGGCCGCCCTAGCGCGCATCCCCCAGTGGGTGGCCACGATCGAGGCCGACAGCGGCCTCTCCTGCGGGCTGCGGCCCTGCGGCATCGTGGTGCCCTTCAGCGACGCCGCCGAACGGGACGCCTTCCCCACCGCCCCCTGGGGAGAGGCCCTGGAACGGGATGCCCTGGAGCGGGAGGTGCCGGGGCTTGCTCCCCGCTGGCGTTCGGGGCTGCTGTTCCACGCCGATGGCCAGATCGACAACCGCCGCCGGCTGATGCGCGCCCTGGAGCGGGCCTGCGTGCAGCGGGGCGTGGCGTTTGAGGAGGGGGCCGAGGTGCGGGAGCTGCTGCAGCGCGGCGGCCGGCTGGAGGCGGTGCGGCTGCGGGGGGCCGACGGCGAGGAGCGGGAGCTGGCGGCCGACCAGGCGGTGCTCTGCAGCGGGGCGTGGAGCGGCCGCCTGCTGCCGGCCCTGCCGGTGTTTCCGGTGAAGGGGCAGATGCTCTCCCTGCAGGCGCCGCGTCAGGCGCTGGCCCGGGTGCTGTTCGGGCCGGGCACGTACCTGGTGCCCCGCGAGGACGGGCTGGTGGTGGTGGGGGCGACCAGCGAACCGGGGGCGGGCTTTGCGGAGGGGCTGACGCCAGCGGGCCAGCGGCAGCTGGAGGCGGGGCTGGCGGACCTGCTGCCGGAGGCGGCCCAATGGCCACCGATGGAGCGCTGGTGGGGCTTCCGCCCGTGCACGCCGGATGAGGGACCGCTGTTGGGGAAAGGCCCGCTGGAGGGGCTCTGGCTGTGCACCGGCCACCACCGCAACGGGGTGCTGCTGGCGGCGATCAGCGCGGAGTTGGTGGCGGCGGACCTGGATGGGGCGACCGGGGGCGGAGAGGCCGAGGCGGAGCGCGGTGACGCCAGCGAGGCGGCAGCGTTGCTGGCGGCCTTCGCCTGGACGCGGTTCGGATCTCCCTGAGCGCCCGCGGGAGGGGCGACGGCGCACTTCATCGCAAACCCTCAGGCGAACCGGGCCGCAATCACCCACACGCGTGACAAGTTCGCCAGCAATGTTTCAGCCATTCTTCGCAAAGCTCTGCCCAGGTTCTGGGAGACGGCCGGCCGGTTTGCGATCAGGGCCCCAGGTGTCGACGGCCCTGGCCCTCGCCCTGAGCGTGCCGGCCCTGCCGGGATTCCCCCTGCAGGCGCTCGCCCGCGGGGACTGGGCCGCGCTGGTGTCCGGCTTTCAGACGCGCGGGATCGCGGTGCGCAGCGACCATCCGCGCTGCGCCGAACGGGATCTGGAGGGCCTCTACGTGCGCGGCCGGCGCGAGGTGGTGGTGTGCCCGCGCGGGGACCGGAGCATCACCCTGCGGCACGAGGGCTGGCATGGCGCGCAGACCCTCTGCCTGGCGGGACGTCCTTGGCTCGCGCCAGAAACGGTGGCTCGGTTGCTGGGCCGACGCGACCGGCGTGAGGTGGAGATGTTGGTGCCCCCGGCCCAGTGGCACCGGGAGGCGGAGGCCCGGGTAATGGCTCGACTGGCGCCTGAGCGCTATTTCGAGCAGTGGGACCGGGCCTGTGCGGGCCGGCTCAGCCCTCCACCCGCCAGCCCTGATCCGCCGGTGTCCAATCGCTGAGCTCGGAGGGCTGGAACCACAGGCCGATCTCGAAGACAGCGGTTTCGGGGGCGTCGGAACCGTGGATCACGTTGCGGCCGATGTTCACAGCCAGGTCGCCGCGGATGGTGCCGGGGGCGGCCTCCAGGGGCTTGGTGGCACCGATCATCAGGCGAGCGGCGGCGATGACGCCGTCGCCCTCCCACACCATCGCCACCACCGGGCCGCTGGTGATGAACGACACCAGACCGGCAAAGAAGGGGCGCTCGCTGTGCACGCCGTAATGCTGCTCGGCCAGCTCACGGGTGGGGGTGAGCTGTTTGAGGCCCACGAGCTTGAAGCCCTTGCGCTCGAAGCGACCGATGATCTCGCCCACCAGGCCCCGCTGCACCCCGTCGGGCTTGATGGCGAGGAAAGTGCGTTCGGTGGCCATGGGAGGGGAGCGGGGTCGACGGCCATCGTCTGTGGCAGCCCTGCCCATTGGCAAGCCATGGTTCAGGGCGGGAGCGGCACGGCGCCATCGGAGACCGCCGGGGGCAGACCGGATCTAGGCGCTGCGCCCAGGGAGGAGATTGCGGCTCAGCAGGGCGCTGATCAACTGCAGGCGGGTCTTGACCTTATATTTTACGCGGATGCTTTTTCCGTATTCCTTGACGGTATAAACAGAGATCTGCAATTTATCGGAGATGTCACGATCCGTGAAGCCTTTGAGCATCAGCGACAGAATCTCCCCTTCCCTCGGCGTGAGCGACCGCGGGGATTCAACAATCACCGATGGCCGCCTCATGCGCGCCTTCGCGCGACTGGAAACATAGGTTTTACTGTTCGCAGCCGCCAGCAACGACTGCATAACTTCCAGCTCCGGAGACAGAAAGTCCTCCTCACAAACCACGGCCATGGCACCACATTCGAGGGCAAGGGCCACGTCCGCCGGGTCGGACATCATAAGCATCAGGATCCTCAAATCTCCTACGGCCTCCAGCGCCCGCCTGCAGAGGGAGAAACCATTGCCTTCCGCCAGCTGATCCGAGCAGATCAACAGCCCAGGCCTGCTTTGGCGGATACGGTGGAGCGCCTCCTCTTCCGTAGAGGTGACTGCCGTGAGGCGATTCTTGACCTTGATCGATTGAGCAATCGCAAAAATGCCAAGGTGGTTTTTCATCGCGATTGCAAACCGCAAACGCATACCACTGGAGACGATCCAGCTTGCCATCATTCGATAGTTTGGCTCTATCTCATTCACGCGATCAGTGAAGTCCAAATTCAGTGTTCCGGGCCCATAGGTAAAACCGTCGCGACAGATACCTGCGCGACAGCCAAACCCTATGGGCCGGTCGCTGCCCTGTCAATCATGGGGGCTAGAGCTACTGACCCACAATGATCTCCCCTTTCCTACGCCAGCGGGGCTCCCTACCGCGCCAGTTCCGTCAAGCACTCCCGGGCCAACAGCGGTTCCAGCGCCTCCAGGGCAAGAGGAGGCCACTGACAGCTCTCCTCCAGCCAGTGGCGCTGGCAGCAGCGCGGATCCAGCCGGTCCGCCTCACGCCAGCAGGCTCTGGCCTTCTCGGTCGCACCACGGCGGCACAGCACGGCCGCCAGGGCGGCGTGCGCCTCCGCAAGGCGTGGATAGCGGCGGATCAGGGCCCGGAGGTCCAGCTCGGCCAGCTCGGCATGGCCCTTCTGGAACGCCGCCAGCGCGGCCTGGAGGCGGACCGGAGCCGGAGGCACCGCCTGGGGGGAAAGAAGCGAAGGGGTGAACAAGCTCAAGGAAGGAGCTCCACGACATAGAAATCCTCCTGGGCGTTCCACCGCTTGCACGGCACCGCAGGCCAAATACCCCCCTTTAGGGGGGGGGAAATCATTCCGCCCGCCTGCGCCGCTCCAGCGGGCACGGCACGGGCGGGTGGTCGCCGCCGCCGCTGACTAGATTCCCTGGTAAGCAATCCGCGAAGATCCGGGTCCGATGGTGCTCGCCAACCCCCCCGGCACCTGGAGCGCCAGCGACGGCGCCGCCCTCTACGGCCTCGATCGCTGGGGCGATCCCTACTTCTCGGTGAGTGCCCGCGGCCATGTGATGGTGCAGCCCCGCGGCGAGCGCGGCGGCAGCCTCGATCTGGTGGAACTGGTGCGCGAACTGCAGGGCCGCGACCTCTCCCTACCCCTGCTGATCCGCTTCGACGACATCCTCGAGGACCGGCTGGAGCGCCTGCACGCCGCCTTTGAGCGGGCGATCGCCCAGTACGGCTACGCCGGCCGCTACCAGGGCGTATTCCCGGTGAAATGCAACCAGCAGCGGCACGTGGTGGAGGAGCTGGTGGCCAGCGGCCGCCGTTGGCATTTCGGGCTGGAGGCAGGCAGCAAGGCGGAGCTGCTGATCGCCCTCTCGTTGCTCGACGACCCCGAGGCCCTGCTGATCTGCAACGGCTACAAGGACCGGCGCTACATCGAGACCGCGATCCTGGCCCGGCGCCTCGGCCGCCGGCCGGTGGTGGTGATCGAGCAGGCCGATGAGGTGGAGCGGATCATCGCCGCCAGCCGCGAGCTCGGGGCGGCGCCCTACATCGGCATCCGCGCCAAGCTCTCGGCCCGCAGCACCGGCCGCTGGGGCAGCTCGGTGGGGGATCGGGCCAAGTTCGGCTTGGCGATTCCCGAAGTGCTGGCCACGGTGGAGGCCCTGCGCCAGGCGAACCTGCTGGCGGATCTGCGGCTGCTGCACTTCCACATCGGCAGCCAGATCAACGACATCGCCGTGCTCAAGGACGCCCTCCAGGAAGCGGGCCAGATCTACGTGGAGCTCACCCGCCAGGGGGCGGCGATGGGCTTCCTCGATGTGGGCGGCGGCCTGGGCATCGATTACGACGGCAGCCGCACCGCCAGTGCCGCCTCCACCAACTACTCCCTGCAGAACTACGCCAACGACGTGGTGGCCACGGTGCGCGAATGCTGCGAACCCAACGGCGTCGCGGTGCCCACGTTGGTGAGCGAGAGCGGCCGGGCGATCGCCAGCCATTTCTCGGTGTTGGTGTTCGATGTGCTCGGTGCCGGCCAGCCCCCGGCCGCCGTGCCACCGCCCCAGGGGGAAGAGCCCCTGATCGTGCGCAACCTGCGCGACACCGTGGAGGCGGTGGAGCGGGCGGGCGCCTGCGATCCGGCCGATCCGGTGACGTGTGAACCGCTGCAGGAGGCCTGGAACGACGCCATCAAGTTCAAGGACGACGCCCTAGCCGCCTTCCGGTTGGGCTACCTGGGCCTGCCGGAGCGGGCCCTGGCCGAACAGCTCTACTGGGCCTGCTGCCAACGCATCGGCGAGCGGCTGGCGGAGGTGCCCGGCGGCCAGTCGATCCCGGATGATCTGCGCGGCCTGCGGGCGGCCCTGGCCAGCACCTACTACGCCAATCTCTCGATCTTCCGCTCCGCCCCCGACACCTGGGCGATCGACCAGCTGTTCCC
>Ga0078894_10001661_pt1 | contig 16630 bp, 25 predicted proteins | sample LauGreSu1BDMLBSD_2_FD_67506 | JGI IMG/M metagenome (GOLD analysis project Ga0078894, IMG submission 67506) | Freshwater lake microbial communities from Lake Michigan, USA - Su13.BD.MLB.SD (version 4) (version 4) | ecosystem: Environmental > Aquatic > Freshwater > Lake | place: Lake Michigan... | reverse complement strand
ATAAACTCCAAAAAGTTTTTACGTTCTTTTTTGGTGAACGACTGGATATGGGTGTATGAAGCGTCAGAAAATGATCCCTCGTTTTCATATTCTAAAAGATAATCAATCAATCCTTTTTGACTAACAACCTGATCATACCCAAAAAGTTTAATAAATCCTTTGAGTAGTCCGATGTTAGCTCTTGTGGTTGTGTGTAAACTCTTTTTAACTTGATCACCCTTGAGTACGTGCTTTCTCATAAAAGCATCAACAAACTTCATCTCAGACTTACGGTATTCTTTAATACTAGGTAAAACGCCCCAAAAGTTCTGATATACGTCAAAGTTATTTGGGTATTTGATACCCTTACAAACCAAATAGTTTAAAAAAATGTGATTCGCCAAACTCAGACTTGGTGGGATGTAAACATTTTTCTGTGTGAAAGATTCTCTTAGTATCCGAACCAATATGTTTTCAATCTCATGTCTGAAAACATGTAATGGAGAAACTTTGTTTTCCAAAAACATCCCAACTGAAGTAGATGGTTCAGGAACTCTTAAATAGAAACCAACTTCATCCATCAAAGTGAAAAAGATATGATCAAGGGTAAAACCATAAAATACATTCTTTCGTATTTTTCTTGTTACCTTAACTTTTCTTTGATAGTTGAAGATTAATCCTGTGTAGCAATCTCCAGTTTCTAAGTTGAAACTAAGGTGCCACATATGTTTTTTCTTTTCAAAGTAATGTCTACCCGCTTTCCTTGAGTTAAGTGTCTTAAACATCTTAAAACTAACTTTTGGACCCAACTGTTCGATGATTACTTGGAACCCCCTGAAGGAGACGGCATGCAACTTATTTCCATAAGACTCCAAAAAAGTTTCCTCGTCGTCACAGATTTTATCCTCCACGAAGTAGACCTTATCATTTTTTTTAACCCACAGGTTGTATCCGCGTTTATGCTCACGGGAGATATCCACGATGGGAAGGTTCAACTGCGTTGAATACGACTTGAAATCTTGATTAAAAATAGTTGTTTTCTCCATGAAAATAAAAAATGGGAGGGTTTCCCCTCCCGTTAGTTTAACAGTAAGTCTCAGCCAGTTCCCACAACTTGGTGTTAACTCTGTTTACCGATTCGAAGTTACGTAGTTCACGAACCGAGTTGTAACGACCTCGTTGGGTACGATATTGAGTTCCCCCACGAACCAACTTCTCTTGTGCAACGTTGAAAACTTTCCACAGTGACATACCTTGATCGCCATCACGATTTGGTGACAAGAGTTGGTTTACATCCAAACTCGGTACAGAGCCTGAGTTCCAACGAAGAAGGGTTGCCTTGGTCATGAAGTCACGAGCTTCGTTCATTTCCATCTCACGCTCTTGGAACTTGTTGACCGAGTTCTGAAGGATCGGGAGCATGTCTGCGAAACCATCCGTAATACGACGGACATCATCCATTTCCACATTCTTGTGGCGAATGGTAAACTCATTTGCCAATGATGTTGGAACAGTAAGACCGTTGGAACAAACCAAACGGTAGAGACCAGCACCCACTGTAAGTGCCTTAGTACCGTCGTGAGAGTTTTGAATGATAGCTTGGATTAGTGAATCTCCAACGTGTGGGAGTTCCATGTTAGACATACGGATTTCATGAGCTGCGTGGATTCCACGACCAACTTGTTTTACTGAGGAAACATTCCAACCGTTATTCATGAACTTTTCCAAAACTTGTTCGGTAGGTACAAATGAGTACTTACTTGAGAGTTTGGAAGCGTAGTTGGTGGAGAAAACTGAAGGAGCGATTTCCTTGATCTGTGAGGGGGTGAGTGTTCCAATCATGACGTTTATTGTTTTTAACACTACAAATATACGGCATTGAAAACAATCTCACAACATCAATTCAAAAATATTTTTCCGAAGTCAGTATTGAGGATATAAGGAAACTGATCTTCCACTTTTTGAGGTGACCCATTCAGTTCTACACATATGTCTATGAGTTGTTGTCTTGTGAGTGGAATGTCTTTACCCTCAATCAAATTCTCAGATGCTCTTTCTTCGATCTTTTCATAAAATTGATTTTTCAGATCAAGAGGTACTAAGTTGGCTAAGTCCTTTGGATTGGAATCAAAGAACTTTCGAATATCATTCATATAGATTTTTACATCTACATTCATTTTCTTGTGTTTTTTAACCTTCGTTAGTATTTTCCCACATACCCTCGTCAATCTGATCCCATCTTTCTTGGAACGCGGAAGGCATTTTCAAGTTTGTTGAACCGTCTACGTTCACGAAATACAATCTATCCATAAATGCAATACAATCAGGTATTGTTGTTAGTTGTGTATTGTTCATCAAACCTAAAAATTCTAAGTTCTCGAGTTCACATACTTCCTTGGGGACTTCACTAACACAATTCGACAAAGATAGGTTATTTAGGTTTTTAAACTTACCAATAGACGGTGGTATAGAAATAATGATGTTATTTTTTTCAGGATTAGAGATTGATATTTCAGTTAAGGTTGCCGGTAAGTTTTCGAATAATTCGTCAAGACCATATAAACCTACAAATTGACCAACAACACCTCTACCAAATCCTTCAATATTCAAAGACTCACCATCACCTGACGTTAAACCTTTTGCAAACTCTGGTTTGAAAAACTCTTTGAGTTCACTCATATCTCCATTCAACTTTTCAGTAAAATTGAATCTATGGTCAAACTTATCCATAAACTGATCGCTAGCAAATTGTATTTGATAACGATTAGCCGGTAATCCACTAACCTCACCGTATCTTGTATCAGTATTAGGGAGTATCACATAAAGCGGACCTTTTTTACAGTAGGTATTTTCAAAATATGAAAGTCCAGGTCCAGACGTACACCAACTAGTTTCACCTTTCTCAGGTTTTAACATACTACCACCGAAGAAAATAGCAGCATCTTTGTTGATCCGATCACACCCTTCAATTTTAACAACAGTCCATTGACTACCTCTGAAAACAACTTCAGAACCTGGATATTCAAAAGTTTGTGCCGCAGACTTTTTTTCTTCCTTCGATCCTTTGGTCTTTTCTAACTTAAATTCACCCATCAATATAACTAAATCACTCAAACTTAGTTTATTGATATCTCTTTGCTCAGCCGGAAGTCTACCTTTGAATCTTTCAAATTTCATTAACTCATCAGGAACTTTGAATAAATCTTCCATAAAAAGATCTCTCGCCGCCTTCAACTCTTGTTCATAACCTCTCTCACCAACATTTCTTTCAGTTGAGACATTCAAATATTGTTTGATTAACCAAGGAACATAAGAACCTACTTTTACCCTCTGAAGATCATCCTTTGAAGCTGTCTCTAACTCAACGTTATTAAGTCTTGAAGTTGGGTCCGCCTTAATTAACTCAAAGAAAACTTCTTTTGGTATTTTGTTACCTTCAGATGCCTTTTCTTCGGGAGACAAAGTATCACCCTTTTTATTTGATTTTACAAATTTGTCCATCAAGACTTCCAATCTTGAAGCCTCAAGAATTATACTCCTTAGTAGATTACTAAATTTCATTATTGAATGATTTTACAATAAATATACGGTGCAAATATAATATCAATAATTCATAATCAAAAGTTCTTCACCCTTGTTTTGTGTTTTTCCTTTAGTTGCTGAAGCCGCTTTAGCAAACATTTTTCTTTCCCAACGGTACTGATCCTCAGGAAACCATTGGTGAAGTAAATCGAAATCATAATATGATAGGGAAAATTTTCCTTCAAGCTCTTTGAGAACATTCGCCAACCTTTCATGATCCTTTCTATCAAAATCATGGTTGGAGTAATAGTTTTCTGTTTTCCAATAAGGAGGATCCATGTAGAAATAAGTTGATGGTGAATCATACTTTTTCAGGAGGGCTTCAAAATCCAAATTCTCCACGGTTGAAATTTTCAGAAAATGTTCAATCCAACTTGGTTTGGAAAGTTTATCTCTAAATGTCAGGAACTTAGACTTATAGTTACCTTTTAAATCAATAAACGAACTACTTTCAGGTTTGGATCCACTGAATACTTGGGTAAGTACGTATGCGTATTGTGCCCCAATCATATAATCAGGAGCTTCGATTTTCAAACCACCACTAAACAAACTTTGTTGATAGTTTTTAAATAATACCGAATAAAGTTCAGGTGTTGGGTGTTCTCCACGTTGTTGACAAGGGATTGAATTTACCGCCCTTAAAAGTTCAGTTGGATTTTCCAAACACTTGAACAAATTGTGATTCAGAGGGTTGAAATCATTATAAATCACGTTATTAAGTTTAGGAAACTTTTTCAAATCCATATTGAAAAAACACCAAAACATTCCCCCAAAACCCTCAACATAGGTTTCCATATCAGTTGGATAGTAATCAACTATCCACTTTCCGATTTTACTTTTACCACCAATGTAACTTAACATAACTCAAATATAGTTTGTTTTGACTATATAACCAAATGTAGCCCCCAAAATTTCAAAAGCAAGTCTAATGCTAAATTTTTTTGTTCTTGGTTTATTGTTAGTAGTATGTTATATTTATGTTAAGAGAGTGTTAACACTTTCCATAAACTTAATAAAAAATATCTTATGAAAAAGTTTTTATTGGTTTTGATGATGGGTCTTATAGTTTTACCATCATTTGCTGAAGGCGGGAAAGGAAAGAAGAAACACAAAAGACAACACAACACAGAAGTGTCGTCTCCAGTGCGTCCAATTCACAGAGAACGTTGGGTAGAGAGACATGGTGACCTATATGTCATCGTATCAAGGACCACAATATCAGAGGAAGATTACCTTAAAATAAAAGAAGTTCAAAGAAACCGTTAGTAACAATTCTTATACGGTCTACAAGAAGCTTTCTGACTGAACCCCATGTTTTTACATGGGGTTTTTTTACAATAGGACTCACTCCACTTTCTTGGTTTTTTAAAATCTTCCGTCATCTCCCCTTGAGTTTCCAACTCAGTTTTTATTTCTTCAACTGTACTGTACAACATTTTAAGAAAGGTGTTCCATTTTTTTGGATTGTTTTTCTTGAGAAGAAATAAAACATTTAATGAATACGGTATCTTAGTATCACTTTCAGTTTCAGAACTTATAGAATAGATAACATTCTGAGCTAACTTGTCCGCCTCACCATTTTTACCAAAATAATTTATCAATGAAGTTAGACTATCAAATATTTTTTCTTTTTCAACTTTACCAAATAACTTACGATATTCATCTACAATACTTTGAAGTATTTCGTTAACATAAGCTCTAAACTCATAGTCGTGACCCCAATAAGGTTTGTCATCAAAAGTATCTGACCCGTAACTAGCCTGTTCTTTTTTATTTACAAATGAGGTTGTTGTGAGATCCATCAAATGTTGTATCTCATGAACCAATACTTGATATGTCGATTTAAGTGATGGCTTTGCAGATTTTTCTGGATTTAAAACTATAAATACATTATATAAGTTTCTCTGTTTTTGTGGGTTCAGAGGATAAACACCACCTTGATGTGTGAGATCTGAAAGGTAGTAAACCGGAACTGATGAATAATCACCACTTGGATCAATAACCATAATCTCACCTTTTTTTGGTGATGTGTCGTCCTTCTTTACATAAGCATCCCAAACCTTATTTGCAACATACTCTAAGTCAGACATAGTCCTTGGATGAAGTTTTACTCTTTTAGATCCTTCATTCAATTTTTTTGAACTATACTCTTTAAGATATTTATGTAATATTTCTTTCATATAACATAAATACTATGGCATGTCAAGATTGTAAAAAAAATCCTTTTTCACCAACTAAAAAAGAATTTTGGTTAGGTGTTGGTGGTTTATATTTGGTAGGTTCTACTATATTCACAACCTATCATCTAATCGATAAATTGATTACAAGTCTTTTTTATTGAACTTAACGTTCAATTTCACATACATATCACCGTTTTGATACCCTTTACCTTTCAATCTAAGAGGTCGTGTAGTATCTATTAAGTCAGGTGATGGGACTTTAAGATCACCTGATGGGTGTGGAATCATAAAACTATCACTGAGTAGATCCTTATAACCCAAGTTAAGATTGTAAATCAAATCATTACCCATTTTTTGAAAATCTCCCGTGTTGTCAATCATTGCTTGGATGATTAAATCACCATAGAACCCGTTGTTGAAATCCCCCCTTTCAGGTATTTTGAAAAACTGACCATCATCTACACCTTTTGGTAAGTTAATCTTCATACTCTCAAAACTACTTTTCGTTCCAACACCACTACAAGTATTACAATACTTGGTGATTATGTACCCCCTACCGTTACATGATGGACAAGTGCGTCTTACTTGTTGTTGAAAGAACCCTGAACCTACAACCTGAACAAGGACACCAGATCCATGACATTGTGTGCAATGGTGATGATCTCCACCACTTCCTCCACAATCAGAACACCCCACATTTCTTTGGAAGTTTACGTCTTTATCTACACCCAAATAAGACTCAGTAGGGGTTATTACCATTTTAATTATCTTGTCAGGGTTTTTGGGTCTATTAGTAAATGGAGTGTTTGGTGCTCCACCACGGAACATATTTTTGAAAAAATCTTCGAACTGCGTACCTTGAAAGGGGTTGTTTTTTTCATTAATATAGTTAGTTTTTTTCTGAGGGTCCGACAAGACATCATAAGCCTCGGCAATATCTTTAAATTTGTCCGCCCCGTCAGGGTTAACATCAGGATGATATTTTTTTGATAGTTTCCGATATTGTTTTTTGATTTCTTCGTCTGTTGCGTCTTCCGAAACTTCTAAAATATTAAAATAATCCTTCATAATGTTGAAACCGAGATACCTGGTAGTTTTGTTTAAGAATAAGGTTAGAAAAAAAATAATAAAGAAATTTAGTAACTACAAGAACTCTTTGGATTTTTTTGATAATCAGATTAAAAATTCAGATGAGGTGATATTCGACAAAAGATATGAAAATACTAAGGAAGTAAGTTGGCAGATAGGTTTGGTGGAGATTGGTAAAAATAATCACGAACCATTTTATTTTACCGATGAATATGGGAGGAACGTTAAGATTGTGTTTGAAGATTCAGACTTTAACTTAATTAAACTAAAACCTTTCAAGGTTGAAGAAAAAGTTTTTGATATACAACAAGATAAAAAAATATCTGTCGATGATTTGATAAAAAGGTATCTTAAGGGTTCGGAAATAAAAATGTTATTTTCAGTAAACAACAAGATTGTTGTACAAAAAGACGATGTTTTCAGTTTATTCTCTTTGAAAAATGAAATGGAATCTGAAAGATTGGTTCAATCACTCTCTAGTTACTTCTTCAAAAACAAAAGGACCGACTTGATAGTGGTCCCGTGTAGTTCTAAAGCACAAAAAAAATATTTATTTAACCTACTTGTCGATCATGGTATAGACAAGAAAATTCTCTATAGGAAATTTACGACATATCCTCGGGGCGAATCATAAAATGAAAATCAACTCCTGATATTTCTACTGTAAACTGAGTAAAGCTTCTGTCAATATCTCTAAAGTTGGACATGAATTTCATGTATTCAAATCGGGTAAGTTCGAATACTACTAAAGCCTTCCCATTAGGAAAAAACTCTCCCATTGAATCGGCAAGTAATGCTAACTTTTCTAAATCCCCCAAATCAGTTTTTTGATTCTCGTCCATAATGTTTTCTTTGGTTTTACAAACATATCCTCTTTTTTTACTTGTCGGATTTGTTTGATAAAATCTTGTTTGTATTTATCTACTTCGCTTTGGTCTCTTTGTTTTTCTTTATTCAACCAATTCAAGGCTTTCTCCTCCCAACTCATGATCTAAAGATTCTGTTTTAGGTTTGTCATCTTCAAAATAAAAGTTTAGTCTTTTCAAATTTTCTAAGTCATTAGTCTCAAAAGTTTTTTTCAACTCGACCATGACTTCTTTGAAGAGTACTTCTTTCATTTCTCGTTCTTTATTTAGACGTATGATTTTTTCAATCATAGACACGTTTTTTTCAACTTCAGTCTTGTTCATTTCACAAACAAAACTCATTCCCTTGTAACCGGTTTCACCGTGTTCGAAAGGAACAACTTGGTAATCTGAAGTTGTTGATTTTGGCATTGACCACGTATCGGGGAACTTGAGATCAATAGATAGATAGGTCTCAAGTTTTCTTAACGAGACAAAGTAGTCTTTAATGTTTTCTAATGTACTGAAAAATGTCATAGTCTTAAAATATAGGTTAAAAAATAACTAATAGAAAGTCCAAGATATAAAAGGTCCCTACCAGAAAAGTAGTTTTCTTTTCCAAGTAGGGTACCTATAAATTTAAGAGCGTTTCTGAAAATATTTAAAGAACTAAAAATGAATACAAATAGAAATATTGAATTTAGATCTAACATATTATTTTTTTGACTCTTCAAGAATTTCACCTCTCAACTGTTGAAGAAGTGCCTTCAACTCTTGAGCGGATTTTCTAGCTCTTGTACCCGCACTCTTATTTCCTTTGTAGAACTTCTCAGTATCTACTGAAAGAGTCTCAGTTACTTCTTTGATTTTAGCTATAGTTTCCATAAAAATATATTTTTATTCACTAAATGTAAGATATTTTTTATTCTAGTCAATATCTAAGAGTGTTCAACATTTTTGTTAAGTATCTTATATATTTCTGTAAGAAAATCTAAATCACTTTTAGCGAATGGTTTATCTAAGTTAAACAACTCGTCAATGAACTCAGGGATTACATCTCTGATATTTTTTTCCTTCTGAGAATAAAATGAATCCATAAAGAAAGTTGACATATAATCTTTATGATCTCCCAAATCTTGGATTAAAATATTTTCCATCGAGTAATCCTTCAATAACTTTTTCCAACACCATTCGAAATGATTGAGAATATCATCTTTATCCAATACAACTTTTGTTTCTGTAATATCATCTCCAAGATAGGTGTCTATCACAATAATAGATAAAGATTTGAAAATATTTCCAAACAAATCGATTTTTTCCGGTATCATGTTATGAGCACGAAACCATGTATCAACATCCGAAGAAGGTAGTGGTACAGACATCCAATTATAAAAATTCTCCATAGGATTACTATGGAGAATATAATGTTTATAAATGTAAATTAAACTATTACTGTGTTTTATGGTTATACTGAACCATATTCTTCATTCTATCGATCTGTTCCTGAATCAATTTTTGATTTTTGTTTTCAGTAGATTCAAGTTGTTTGAAAATCTTTTCCGATTTAGCAGAACCTTTTTTAAGTTTCAAAGCACCATCCTCCGTAGACTCACCAGCCTGATCAACAGGTTGTGGATATCTCTTATAAGAAGCATTCATTTGTTCTGCACCGTAAACATTATCCTTATAGTTTTTGAAAACTTTTTCTCCAAGGTCCGAAGGAACTACATTACCTAATGCATTACCGTCTTTATCAGTAACAGCATTACCTGTTTTGGAGGATCCCTTGATATTAGCTTCAATCCATTCGTCTTGAGGTTTAATCTCATCATAGACTAAGTTTGTCATACCTGGATAAGCAAAAGCATCTATATATTCCTCAACAGCGTCAGATGCTTTATAAGCCTTCTTGGGCATCTCTTTCATTTCACCATTTCCTTCAGGGAAATTTTGTGGATCCATTTCATATTCACCTTCGGAACCATCTTTGAGATACTCTTTCATTTTTTTCTTGGTAGCTTCAATGTGATCTTGGTTGATAGATCCATTTTCTTTTTCAACTTTTGCAGTGTCTTTTTGCATTTTAATATATTGTTCGTTGACCAATCTTTCAATTAAATCAATCAATTCATTCTCAGTTAACTGAACACTTGAGGTATTTTTGTTTTCTTGTAGAGACTTACATTTATCAGGGTTCATGTTGAGATACATCTGAGCCATTTTTTGTGGATGCCCTTTTTTACCGAGTGCTTTCTTAACACAATCACAAGTGACTTTACCTTCACAATACTTTGTAAAAGCACCTTTTTTCATATCAACATCTTGAATCCATTTTTCATCTTTAGCCTCTTTGACGGGATAAGTTTTTCCATCAACTTTAAAAGTTTTTTTACCTTCTTTTCTTGCCTTTGCCAACTCTCCTGAAAATTCATTACCTTCAACTGTTTCGTCTTCTTCCTCCATTCTTTGTTTTTCGATATCAGAATAAACACCAACAACTTTACTTGGACGGTCATCAAATTTTGATCTATCGTTTTTACCCATAGAATCCTCCAAATACTTCAAGTAAGCTTTAGTAGTTCCCTTAGAGGGTCTACCCTCAGACATTTCCTCTTCATTGAACTCCTTACCGACTTCTTTTTCGTACTTGAAACCACTGTTTTTAACCTTACCTATTTTAACTTTTTCAGTGTCAAAGTTTCCGTAAGGCTCAACGTCATGATCAGGCTCCACATCACCCATAGTGTATTCTTTCATATCCTTTTTCTTGTGCATTCGTAGCATTTCGAAATCTTTAGCATCGATCTTATTGTTTTTATTTTTGTCAAGTTTTTTTTGACCACCAACAAGATTCTCTTTTTGTTCAACCTTTTCATTTATTGATTGAACAATTTCCATAGCTCTTTCTTCAAGAGCCTCATTGAGAACTTTGTTAATGATGTTATCTAAATGTTTTTCGAATCTATCCATGGTAGATGTTTTATGTATAAATATCCAAGTTTATTTGTTTTTCTTAATAAGATTTTTCTTAAGAACGTTTTTGATGAATTGTTCAGAAATACCAGTTTTTTTACTTACCGATGTTATAGCTTCAGTTACAGTTTTGTTTTCGAAAACTTTTATTGCCCCAGATCCTTGATTACAATATGGGAACTTTAAACATTTTTTCTTAACTTGAACAAATTTACCACCCTTATAAAGAGGTTTTTTAGCACCTCTCCAACTTTTCTTGTTAGGTGCGACGAATGCTGGTGTCTCATAAGATCCAACCGATGCTGAAGTGGTAGCTTCTTTAGCCTCAACTTTTTCACCTTCCCTGTGAATCTTAGACAACTTATTGTAATAGTTCGGATCTTCGAATAAATGATCCATCGCAATCTCCCTCGCAATATCTTTACTATCAGTATGTTCCATTTCAACTTTAATACCTTTTGCGAGTTGTTTTTTCAAATGGTCCAACATTTTTTCAAATCTTTGAGGACTTTGTTTTTTCGCAAATTTATCGTGGGTTAGTTTTTTCGCAAGGTCTTCTATACTCATACCTTTTGCCTTACCGCCCCTTATTTTTTCAGTATCTTGTTGTTCTTTTGTAAAGATCGGACCTGAATAACCACCCGCAGATGATGCACCGGTAGCTTCTTTAGTTTCTTCCTGTTCCATAGCTTCTGTGTATTTCATATAATCACCCATAGTGTCTGAATTAATTTTCACATTTGATTGTTTTGCGAAGGCATCACCCAACTTTTGGATGAACATATCTGAAGAACTTTTCATTTTAGACGTTTTTTAACCTAGATTCCCAATAACTTCTATTCATCCACATGAACTGATAAAATTCTCTAAACATCTTTAATGTCAAGTCTTTTATATCACCTTGGAGTTTTCCTCTTTTTATTTCTTGGGCAATTTTATCCATCATCTTATCTTCAAACTGTTTGATGGTGTTAGTTTGTAGAAAATCTCTGATTTCTTTACGAATCAAAATTTCAATCTCTTTTACCTCAGTGCTTTTAAGTGCCATTACTTTGTAATATAAAGATAAGTCATCACCCCTACTAAACCACCCATGATGATTGTACTGAAAGTTTTTTTCGCTTTCACTTTTCGGAGTTCTTTTTGTGTGTTGGATAGTTCTTTCTCAAAGATACCAACTTTTTTATTTAGTTCAGATATAATAACAGAATTGTTCTGATCTTTCTGTTCTAATCTCGTGATAATTTCTCCCTGAACTGAAATTTTTTCAGTTTGTTTTGCAATAGTCATTTTTGCAAAACGGAGTTGTGAAATGGCAGAATCACCTTTTACCAAATCGACGGCAATTTTCTTTGCCATTGGAATGGGAATATTAATGTATTCTTCAGTTTTTGTAACGTTCTGTGAAAAAACGGACAAGTTCGTCATTATTATAAGACTGAACAGTAGTGATTTTCTTACCATGTTGTTGAGCATTCAAGTCTTGGGATTCTTTTATGTCCCCCAAGTTATTATCAATGTTAACCAATTCTTCTTGGAACATTTCGATTTCATTTTGTAACATGTTTTGTTCTAAAACAATACCATCAATTTTTTCATCAATTTGGTTTAGTTCAACCTTAGACTCGATAGACATTTCAATCTTCGGTGTGAAAATAAAAACCAACCAATAAAGTAAAAATAAACCCAAAAAACCAAAGAATATGGTTTTGGGGTTCATTAGAACAAACTCTTTTATTTTATTCAACGTCATCATCTTGAAGTTGTTTTCTCGAAACTAATACTTTAGACCACTTTGACTTAAACTTCTCATAGAAGTTTTTCAACTTGTTAATAGTTTCTAACGTTTCATCATCCACTTTCACCATATTTCCGTTGATGTATGTGCCACTACTTTCACCAACAGTGTAAATGAACTCAATATCTTTATCTACAATCTTTCCACTCCATTCAACATCACTGGGATAAACATTCAATTGATTGAAATCAACCAAGTCCGAAACTTCTTCGTTGAACTCATCTATTGTGTCTTGGAATGCCAACTTGTCATCAGAAGTGATTTCCGTATCCGCTTTTGTTGGTCCATGTATGGCTAAAATGGATCCCGATATTTTATATCTTTGGACATAATCTTCCTCAGCTTCTTTTTGATCTTTCGGATCTTTAGCCAATTCATATTTGTCATCATTTATTTTCGCCTCTATGTCTGCTGCAACATTTATAGGTCCTAATTTTTCGGCATTAAGTTGCTCATTAATAAGTCTTGATTTGGAAACCAAACTTTTAATTTCATTGTATCTCTGATCGAATCTGCTCATTTTCTAAAAATTTTACGAAGCTTTGAAAATCAAATGCCGGACTCAAATCAGTGTATCTCACATCATAGTTACTTTTAGTGGTTATACCATTGAATAACTGTATGTTTTCTACTCTTGTATTGTGTCCAACGAATTTTTTTGGTATTGAAAACTCTTCACATAACTCACCACACAAATCAGCAACCGATCTAAGTTGCACTTCTGTGTAGGGATGCCACATAGAGTAGTCTCTCCATTTTTTTTCGCAAACCTCTTGTTTATAAATATTACCAATCCAATTCAAGTAGGAGTCAGATAAAGGTTTTTTCATTAACCAACCCAAGTTTTCCAAACACACCACTATTGAGTCTTTGTCCATGGTGAAATTTTTGAAAAATAGAGATTTAGATTTGGTATCAAGTAATTGGAGAACCTTACCATCCCTTGTTATTACAAAGTGCGGTATTTGTTGATTTTTACCATTACTTCTAAATTTAAGGGAGGTTAAAAATTCATTAACCTCCCTTGAACTATGACACAGAATAATCTGTCTCTTATGTTTTGATTTAGTTTTTGTCTTGAAATTACCGTAAGGAATTCTCTCAATCATTTCTACTAGTGTAAACTAATCTATTTGGTTTTCTTTCTTCAGTAACTTCTTCTTCACTAAGTGTTGAAAACTTATTCCTATTTATTTCTTCCAAAACATTCTCCAAAGCCTCAATTTCTTGAGGTGTCGGATTAATTTTTTCAGTATTCATTTCATTGACAATCTCAGCTTCAATTTTACCAGCTTCTTTAGAAATTTCATCGATATCTACCTCCAAATCGGTTTCTGAAACTTTAACTTTTTTATCTTTTTCTTCAAACTTGACTAACATGTGTAAGAATGAAAGGGAGATCAAAGGTAACATACCACCCGCAAAAAGAGCTAAGAATCTTTTATGGGATACCGGATCTCCTTCCTCAACTCCAATATAACTTACAATAGGATCTACCATTTCAACCCAATCTTTGAAGGTCTGTGAATCCACATCAATATATTGGTAAGCAAAAAATATGTTACCCAAAAATTGTATGAAGGTAACAATACCAAAAGGAACGTAAACAACCCTTCCCATATTTGCAGAGATTGCTGCCAATGCTGAAAGTGCCGCAATTTCAATACCTACCGAAAGATAAATTGCCCAACTATATGGGTTAGTAATCCCATACCATGAGGTAACGTGAGATATACTCACAAATGCCACCAATAGAATTGGGACTAAAAAAGAAACATAAATAATGTTTTTGAAATTTTTCTGAAACCAATTCATTTACTTACTATCTAACTTTTTTAGTTCTTCTTCAATTTCAGTCTGTCTTCTAAGGTCCAAAAGTTTTCTATCTGTAGCTTGAATCATTCTTTTTTCAGCTTCTAAACCACTTCTTTTTAACTCTTTAGTCATCTCTTCCTTTGTAACCAAAGTTTCCATTTGCTTACTCATTTTAGACAAACTTCTTGAATCACCACAACTTTTGAAAAAACTCAAAACAGCGAGAACAAGTACGATGATCGTAAAATTTTTCTTTAAAAATTCTTTCATAGTAAAAATATTTGTTTATAAATAGTTTGAATACCCATTATAGGTATTCAAACAGATCTCCAGACTCGTTTCTCAACTTTCTGAGAGCCTTTTCTTTGATTTGTCGTACTCGTTCTTTGGTAAGCTTAAAGTCATTACCGATATCTTCCAAAGTACGAGTTTGACCTGATAGTCCAAAGTAGTCCTCAATGATGATCTTTTCTCGATCATCTAAAATTTGAAGCATATTCCTCAACTTTTCTTTAAGGATTTCTTGGGTATCAAAAATTGAATCAGGTAAAACCGCATCAGGGTTTTTAATAACATCAAGAAGAGTATCACCCTCCTCATTCAGAGGAGCATCGTAATTTACAGTGTATGGTAGATTTACGAATTTATCAGGTAGATCATTACCATTATTCTCAACTTCTTTTTTCGCCTTATGTAGTTCTTGTACAACATTCACTGGAAGTCGAATCGTACGAGCGTTTTCGTTCAAAGACTGAAGAATCGACTGACGAATCCACCACACGGCATAAGAAATAAATCTCAACTGTTTAGACCAATCAAATTGTTCCACAGCTTTCAAAAGACCCAAGTTACCCTCAGCAATGAGGTCGGACAAATCCAGTCCCTGATTTTGATATTGTTTTGCAACTGTGATTACAAATCTTAGGTTTCCAATCAAAAGTTCTTGCTCAATCTGTTTTTTCTCAGTGAGTGTGATGTTACCTGACAACATTCTTTGTGCAAGTTCTTTTTCCCTTTCGGGTGTCATTACTTTGATTTTACGAATGTCCTTGAGATATGTTTGAATTTCCTCTTGATTGATAGGGATTGTAGAGAGTTTATCTTTCATGTTTAGTTGGAGTGTTTATTAAGTATGTGGAGTTCGTTTTCTTTGAGTGAGTTTATACCAAATTCACAAATCTTGTCCAAGATTTCATCCAAAGTTGGTGTTTTGGTTTTGGTTTTTAGTTTTTGAATAAAGTCATCATCCTCTTCATCATCATCTTCGTCATCTTGCGTCAAATCCTGTGCCAAGAAACTATCACCATTCATTTCTCGAATGATAGGAGTCAACAAAGTTGCATCTTCAGTTTCTGTTTCCAAATCTAAAAGTTCTCTTAACATAAGATCATCCATACTTATTTCCGTAGAATCGGACTTAGAAACGATTATCACGTCCGAAACTTTGAAAAAGACTTGATTACAATAATTATGTACGTTTTCAAAATCCCACTCACTTTGAAAGTGGAACACAATACTGTTAGAATTGTAGTGAAACTTTAGGTGGTTCTCTGAAACCATCGGTATCATCAAGAAACTCATATCACGAATCATTGACTCAGTATAAGTTCCAAGTGTGGTAACGAAGTACTTGTTTGACATTTTTTATTTGATTAGGTCACAAATCTACAAAAAAAAGATTTCACACACAATGTTTATTGATGAACACTTGAAATATTATCTACCTTCTTAATCTTCACAATATTGTCCGCCCAATTTGACACCAAAGGATTGTGAGTGATCACGAAAATCTTCTCGAAATACTCTTTGATCTTAACAAAAAACTCCCCGACCAACTCAAGGTTATCGTTGGATATCTTCCCAAAGACCTCATCCCAAACAATGATATTCGGTTTAGGAAGAGAACAAATCTTACTCAGGACACTTCTAAGTGCCATACTCGCAATGGTACGCTCATAACCTGATCCTGAAGACATCAACTTTTCAATACCAGTGGAGTTGTCAATCATCATGAACTCAACTTCATTGTTCTTTTCATTTATACGAATTTCTAAGTTGAAGTAACACGAGTCCTGAAGTAGTCTTTGAAGTTCTTGGTTAATAACAGGCATCATCGTTTTCATAATAATCTTAGATACACCATTCTTACCAAATAACTCGAGATAGATTTTATAAATCTTTTCTTTTTCAAACTCCTCTTTGATTTTTTCTATTTTATCCTGATTGGATTGATTTTTTTCCATCAAAGTCGTGATCGTATGTCCATTAGTAGTTTGCTTGCGTTCAAGTTCACGTTTGGTATTAATGAGCTCATCAAGTCTTACTTGAGCCTTGACGATCTTAGCATCAATCTCTTGATTCTTTTTGAT
>Ga0078894_10001660_pt1 | contig 16633 bp, 12 predicted proteins | sample LauGreSu1BDMLBSD_2_FD_67506 | JGI IMG/M metagenome (GOLD analysis project Ga0078894, IMG submission 67506) | Freshwater lake microbial communities from Lake Michigan, USA - Su13.BD.MLB.SD (version 4) (version 4) | ecosystem: Environmental > Aquatic > Freshwater > Lake | place: Lake Michigan... | reverse complement strand
TCCCTATAGAGAGTGTACATAGCTTTTGTGTTGTACATGTACATGTACGGCAAATATGTATGTCTACTCTCCCACACCCCAAGTTCAGTAGAGAACGAGATTGTCCATCCAGTTCTTTTGAAGATAGTTCCCTCTTCAAATGGGACTACTTGACCTGTCTCACAGTCTACAAATGTTAGATTGTCTGTCTCTAATAGTTCTAAGCAGTTAGGGTTAATAGGATCTCCACCACCCCCTTCACCATCACAGTTTGCTGTTATAAGATAAGACTCTGAATGATAAGATCTTCCGTCAGCAAAGAAATCTATCTTTACTACTTTAGGGAATACACCATCTAGCGGTGGGATTACTATAAGTATCTGACAAGGAGAGGTATTAGATATAACTGCATATGATGCTAATACCCCATCTATATACAAGTCTTCTAAGTTTTGAATTACAGAGCAATCAGTATTAGTGTAAGTTATAGTAGAGCATGCAGCAGATCCATCCCCTGCATCAGGACCAAAAAAGTTACCTCCACATACTTTTGTTGAAAGTGGGACGCTATCTAGAAGTGCATTACCAGCCCCATAAAAGTCTACAGTTACAGTGTCATTAGGACTAACACCTACAGGAACTGTAAAAGCTATTGTACATGGGGTAACCTCTGAAGATACTGTAAAGTCAGTAACTGTAATACCGTCTATTAAGATGTAACTTAATTGTGAGCCTAGATTGCAGTTATAGTTATTTAGTGTTGCTTTCTCACCTACACATAGATCCTGTCTAACCCAATCATTTGGTATTGGGGCAAGTATAGGGATTTGAATTACACATACTGGGTTGTCTAATATTACAAAAGAAAAACTTGCATTACCTACAGATGTAGGAGTTCCAGTTACTGTAAAGGTAAATCCTCCACCTCCAGTTGCCAGTGTTCCAGATATTCCAGCAGCTATCAATCCAGTTACTCCTGTAGATGAAACAGCTGATATACTATAAGGATAAGCATTGCCATTAGCATATGGGATGGTTATAGTAAAGCTAGTTGCTACGTTAACTAATAAGTTAAGTGGATTAGGATTAGTTATAAATGACTCACAAAGGATATCAGCTTTAGGGCCAACAGGTTCTGATTCCCCTGATAATCTTATTGTCCATCCATAGTCAGCTATTCCTGCTGCAGCTGGGGTAGTGTTAGTCTCTGGGGCAACAGTGTTATTTCCACTAAGTGGATGTATGTTTATCTCAGTATCAGTGTATACGTATGCACTTGTTGGATCCCAGATTATCTTAAGTTTTACTATCGTATCTGGGGCATGGTCACAAGTTAATCCAGTTGCAATTACTGCTGATGTTACTGCATTAATCCATTGGAATGTAAAGTCAGATGAGTTAGCTAATATGGTTCCTGTAAGTACTATCTGCCAGTTTATTGTCTGAATAGTAGGATTAGGAATTCTATATTCAACAAAACCCGATTGGTTTGGAGTTGCATCAAATTGGAAAGGTTCACCAGGAGTAAAGTCATAATCTACAGGATTAGATAGAGATAAGAATGAACTTAAGCTAGTTATAGATTGCTGATTAGGGAATCCCCAGTTGTTAAATAAGTTAGCTTCTATTGGACTAACTTGTATAGTAGGTAGATATATACTACTAGCTCTAGTAGTATCAGGATCTACTGGAGCTCCTGTATCTGGCTGTATTGTATATCCTATGTCTTGTCCAAATGTGGTATCTATAGTACCTGCATATCTTATAACCTGAGGAGTAACCTCTTGCTTATTAAGTAGTATTGGACAGTTCTTTGGAACTTTGTATGCTGTACTAAGACCTACTCCAGCAGCATGTTCATCTGCATCTTCTGGAGCAAGACTAACTATTGGGTACCATTGAAGCTCATTTTTAATTAGTTCTGGTTCAGTTATACCAAAGTTTACTGGGATTGTTATTCTTACTGATTGTCCAAGAGTCAACTCTATAGGAGAACCAGGCGTAGTTGTAATTCTGAAACTTGGGGGAGCCTCACCCGTGATTCCAAATATAGAAGATGTAAATAAGGCTACTGAACTAGTTATATTACTTAGTACAGCTCCATTTCCATCTATCTTCTCTAACTTAAAGTTGGCATTTACATATTGGTATATTGTATCTGATACTGTTTCAGATACTGCCAACTCTCTAAAGTTAATAGCTGCTATTCTTCTTGTAGCTCCATAGTTATTCTTAATATCAAATACTAAGTTATGTATACAATCTAATGCTGAGTTAGCTGTTTGTGGGCTTATTAAGTAGTAAGCTTTATTAGCTGTTGTGTCAGGAGCTCCTGTGGCTATAGTTTCTAATCCAAAGTTTTTGTTATTCTTAACTTTGAATGGAAGTTTTCTACAAAGACGTATTGCAGATCCTGTGGTTGTAGGTTGTTTTCCTAGAGTTACTGCTTTAAATGTACTATCTCTAAATACAGTAGTATTACCATTTATTCCCCACGATGTTAAACCAAAAGAGTAAAATGTAGAAACGGTAAATCCACCAGTATTACATCCATTTATTGTAGCAAGTCCACTTGTGTTACTACTAATATAATTACATGCTGGTGCACCAGAGGTAAGTTCTGCTAATTCTGAGCTCCAATAAGATGTTATTGGTCTGTTTCTATTTAAATGTGTAAATTTTAAGACGTCAGTAGCAGCAGTATAACTATCAGGAATTGGCGTTCCATTAGCAACAGGGAATGCACAACTTCCGAATACACCAATATATACTGCACTAAATCCAATTCTATTGTTATCATTATTTGTTCCAGCTACATAATCAGTAGTTAATGGTTTACTAGGATATGTGGCTGGTCTTAAATTAGCAGCACCTCCAAATATTGTATTATTTAATTCTGCTCCTAATGCTCTTCTTATTTCAATTATTTCACTATTGGTAAGTGAGTTTAAAGGATCGGGTGAATTTTGTACAGTATTTGGAGATGTAGGGTTAACTGCACTATGTACAAATGCTAGTAAGTTTATTATATCTTGCACATCAGGCAGTTTCCAACCCTCTTCTTTTAGTTCATTTGGAAGATTCTGAGCAAGAAGTCTAGCACCTTTATAATTGTAGACAACACTTTCACCAACTTCTAATTCTGTATTAACAGTTTTAACAAAGCAAGGAAGAGTATTTGCAGGTATATTAGGATTAGTTTCTGCAGCTATTCCATCGTCTCCTTCGACGGCTTGATCTCCTGGAACCCATTTAGCATAAGGTGTACAATTAGTTATACTTGTAGTTGGAATGTATGTACTTTCTACCTGATGAAGTTTAGTTTCTGCTCTATCTGCATTATAAGCAACAACTTCGGCAGACACACTCATGTTAGGCAAGAGCCTAGGATTTTCAAGTACCTCAATTAAGTCTTCTGCGAACCACTCACAGTCTCCTATTATGATAGTTCTATAACCTTCATTTTTGGCTTTGTTACTCCATTTAGGACTATTAGGAAATTTTACTCTTCCGTAGTTTATGGAACTATTAAACTGTGTCATATATTATTAGTTATAGGGAGACTGGTCTCTAAATCAAGTTTGGTTAAGAATATTCTTTTATAAATTGGGTCATACCCTAAGGTAAATCCGAATCCAGCATTTGGGGCATTAGCAAGTAAGATAGAGTTCATTCCATAGTATTTGTCATACTTAAATGGTATGTTATCTATAAACCATCTAGACATTCCTGCCATTGTAAGGTCCTTGACTTCTTCTTTACCTCCAATCAAGAATAGCTTTCTAGCATTATAAGATAAGAACACATACCCATCTTTAGTCAAGATACTTCCTGTCTTGTCATACAATCCAAGATATCCATCGTTAGACTGATATAAAATTTCTACTACGTCTCTTATGAAGATATCTCCACTTCCAACGAATGCTTCACTAGCATCAGATAACTCTACAGTTTGCTTACCCTGAGTCTTGAATAAACTTTTCTCAGTATGGATATAGAGTAAGCTTTCAAGTACAAAGATGTTGTTAATTGGACCTCTATTAAGAGCTATGTCTTTGAATTCAAATGCCAAGAATGTTCTGTATGCATCTACAAATGATCCAGTCTGCATGTTAGATCGTACTATTCTGTTGGGGAATAGAGATACAGTTCTTCCACGTTTAGGGAATGGGATTGTTGTCCTAATATCCTGAACTGCAGAGTAGTGATTTTCATACAACAGATTATCCTGCTTAGTCAAATCCTTCAACGGAGTTTTGAATACTACGTCAGAAGCCAGTGCTTTATCAAAGAATAGACTTGAAGATTCTGATACTCCTTTAACTACGTCACCAGAGTGTCTGTAGTTAAGATTGTCATCACTCTCTACAAGTATTTGATATACAGTAGAGAATAGGTCATAGTTACCCCAAGTCCAGTTTCTTTCGTTCTGTATAATTGCTTTTCTTTTTTCTTCTAGGGATAGTGATGATCCTCCAGATTGAAGTTTCATTACAGGGTATTCCCCTGACATACCAGTTCCTATATTCAATGGGATATCTCCAAAGATATAGTCATCTGCTGTACCAGTAAGTTCTTTGTAAAGAGCATTAGGACCTTTGATGAATCTATTTAATGGATAGTCAAATGATGTGGTTCTGTAAGAGTACTTGCATATGTAAGTATCTCCACCAAATACATCTACTGTATCTCCAACTGTATATAGATTAACTCTAGGTGGAACTGGAGAGGTAGGTCCTGTACAATCTTCTACAGTTATATACTGCGTATCTCGTATCTTACTTCCAGCTTTATAGAAGCTAATAGGATAGACACCAGGAGGCGTACCAGCTGGAATTTGAATTTCTATTGAAGATTTACCTCCAGGAACTATGTTCTGATTTCTAAAGTTAAGTTCTGTTCCACTATTATCTACTGCAAGATAAACATTTGTAGGATTTGCATAAGATTGAAATCCAGTATAGAATGTACTCCAAGTTCCTGGGCATACTGTATCTGGAACAAATACATCTCCAGAACTAGATACTGCTTTTACTTTATCTCTGTTTCTTTTTCCATCTCCTTTTTCAATATCATTGTAAGTATGGATTGGGGCATTTCCAGTAGCAGGATCAGCATCAGATAGATCTCTATAGAATCCAGTCCATACTAATTTCTGTTGGTCAAATGGTTCAAATACATCTGACTTCTCAGCACATAGGTTAGTAAGGTATACGTTAGGACGACCTTTATCTGCTGTCTCTTGTCTAAGTACATGGTGATCTTTAGTAACAGTTCTAAGTACTAAGTTCTTTAATCCTGGCTTTAACTTCTCATCTAATAAGAATGTCTCTAACCAGTAGCCATTGTTAGTTGTATCACTTCCAGGATTTATAGGAACACTTGGGTAAATGTCAATTATACATCTACCATGATACAATCTTTCAGCAGCAATTCCTCCACCATCACTTCTTCTTATAGACATTCCAAGTGTATCTCCTGGAGCAAGAGATATAGGGCCTGAATATATATCATAGTGACTATCATATCCTGCCATTATCTCACCTGGCCATTTTCCACATACGGATGGCTGAACCCAAAAAGTTCTATTTTCTGTATATGCAACTGTAAATGATCCTCCTTCTGGTTTTTTACTTACATAAAATTGAAAAGGACCATCTTCTCTTGAATCATAACAATCGTCATGATTAGGACACCCACCCTCAGTTGTACACACGTGGTGCCCATATTTATATTCTACTTTTACTGTAAAGTTTAATGTTACAGGTCCTACATATTTAAAAGTCCAACTTCCCCCAGCTCCATATCCATCTGTTGTGACTATTTCAAAGTAATTTTGTGCATATGCACTTGTATACCACAAACCACTAAAAGCTATATTTCTACCTACATCAGTAGCAATATTAAACTCATCGTCATTAGTACAATTATCACATCTGTAGATATTGTCTAATTCTCCCCAAATTCTAGGAGTAACTCCACCAAATAATGCAGACAGTCCTTGAGTAGCAATTATTTTAGCAGCATCTAAAACTATATTCTCAAATGTCCATCTAGTGTCTCTATACCCACCAAGTACTGGAGGACCTGACACTAATCCTAATGCAATACCTGTCTCTCCATATAAGTTAGATAAGTAACTAGCTCCTTTATAAGCTGTTGCATCTGTTGGTTTAAGTAGTGAAATTCCATTAATATAGCTAGAAGCATTTGGCTCTAGCATGAATACAGTTTGATACTTATTTAATATAGTATTTTGGTATGGACTAACCGTATCACTCCATGGAACCCCATTATAGTATTGTATTGCTGGTCCAACACCTATACCTACTCCAGAGCCTATATTAGTTGAGTTTAATGTATTTTGATATGTAGTAGTTGGAGTATTTATATCTGCAAGAGGATATGGATATGCCCCTACGATATATTGTGTAAACTTAGTTCCAACATCAATACGTACACCATTATTTGTAGCAGTTCCTGGAGTCCAATAAGCAGCTCCTACAAACACTTGTCCCCAAGGGAATCTTACCCCTGGTACATTATAGAACTCTTCGTAAGTAGGAATACCATCAGCATTAAGTTCAGTTAAGCTGTAGTTAGCATTTGTTAAGTTTGCTAAGTCTGCATGTATCCAAGAATACTCTGATTCACCGTATCCATCTCTAAACATTTTATAGAACAATGTTCCTTTAAAATAAGGATCTGCAGCATACTGTGAAGTAAGTTCTGAAGGGATGGCATTTTTATATCCTCCTCTCCAGTGCTGCATTGTTACTATATACTGTAGATCTACGTGAGTAGCCCCAGTAAGACTATGTTTATTCCTAAGTAAGTTAAAATCATGGAACTTCATAACTGGTTGCCCCATATATGCATAGTCAAACCATGCACTCTTAGTATGAACTCCACCTGTAATATGCTTTCCTTCAAATGCCCATATATTGAAATATGGACCATCTTTACCTACTTCTAATGTAGCAGAGAAGTTAGCTGCCAAGTAAAGATTAGCAGGATGTACTAAAGATTGACCAAGTATAGTTTTATTTACTTGAGTTCTTTTAGCAAAGTATATCTTATACCCTTGTACCTGCTCTAGAATTATTTTAGGGATCTTTAAGTTTGATAACTTAATTCCTAGGATTCTAACTGTTTCTGCAAATGCTCTTTCTTCTTTTGATCCTACAGCATCTAAATCGATATTAGGACTAGAGAAGTCTTCATTTACCTTAATTGTAGAATAATCCCCTTTATTACCAGGCATCTTATGGTGCCTAACATTTAAACCTCTTATAGATGAACCAGGTAATTGAATAGCTGCACCGTTGCTAAGTACATTCCAAATATCAAAGTCATTAGTATCTGGGTAGAACTCTGATTCATTTTCCCAGTGACCCATATCTGTAATAGTAGAGAGTTCAGACGTATCTACATACTGATAAGGTCTAGAGTTAGGTCTAGATACTACAATCTCCCCAGGATTGAATGTGAGAATGTTAGTTCTAAAATCAGTCCAATTCTTATAATAATCATCTACATTTTGACCAGGGATGTGGTAAGCATAAGATTCACTTCCATCCTTAAGTATAAATGAAATGTAGAATGCATATACCTCTTGTCTTCTAAATGACTTATAGGCAAAGTTTAAGAATGGATCTCTATATCCTCTATATCCTTTACTTTGTACAGCTGTTAATCCTTGAAGATACTTAGCATCTACACGTCCTAATCTAGTGGCTAGATATTCATAAGGGGCTGTACCATCTCTGTAATCTGTCCCATCATGCCAGTCATTATAGTTAGCTGCTATAAAGTTTAGACTACTCATAGCTACTACACCGTCACCATCTAGATTATCTCCCATAGTATATATGGTAGGATCTGTAGTATCATTATCTGGGAAGATAAGCTGAGCATAACCTTCGTTGATATTGTAGATATCAAAGTACCTTGGATCAAAGTTTGGCATCTCCCGTGTTACAGGCTCTACTATAATAGAGTTAGCAAATCTTTGATATCCTAAATCCTTTCTAGCAGTCATATTGGCTAAATACAACTTATTATCAAGTTGAGCCATAACTTTGCTGCTTAGATATCTTACCTTATCAAGTATTACTTTATCTACAGCTTCTGTAGCTACTCTTTCGATGCCCGTATATGTAACATATATTGGATTACCTAGTGGAGAATATGTATCCACTACCTCTAGTTTAATAGCTTTTAACTCGTTCCCAATGTACTGAATTACGTAAGGAATAAGGTACTTATACTCTATATTGGAGTTCTTAATCTCCCATCTAATTGACTTATTAGTCTGTGTATTTGCAGGTGCTCCACCAATAGATTCAATTGGAAAGGAGTCATCCGGGGTTGGGACTATGTATACAGGAGGAGCCAGAGTAAGCACATTAGTCTCAAATCCATCCTCATCAGAATAGGCTAATCCTAGGTAATAAGCACCAGTCTTTAATCCACCCCCTAAGTTTACCCCATCAAGTTCTATGATTGGTATTCTTCCAGAGTCTGTAAAGATGTTAAGTCTGTCAATGTGTATCCCAGAGTTGTTTACATCGTTAGGATATAGGAATATCTCTCCTGCAAATTCACTTGCTAAACACTTTAGCTGTCTAGTCAAGTTAAATGCTCTTGGAGGATTGTAGTCTACTATGTAGTCATATTCTGATGTAGGGGTACCTGTAGTTGTTGTACCTGATAGATAATCCTCAAAGTTTACTTTAGTGTACTTATTATCTGTAAAGTACACCATTACGTTACCATTAGATAGTATCTTAAACTCCCCAGATATTGGGTGATACTTATCAAAGTTTAAATACCCTAGTAAAGGTTTGCTATTCTCAAAATATATCTCAGAACTTAATGGGGCTTTACCATATGTAAAGTTTTTATTTGGGGATATAAATAGAGGGATAATTTTAGAATCTAGTATAGGGAGTGCAGCATTAGCAGAGAATGATGTATCGTGTATCACCCACTGATTTCCTACCCCAAGAATGGCTCCTCCATTATCTACAATAATATCTCTATCAGATACATAGAATATACCTGAAAATTCTATATCTCCCTTAGTTCCATTTTTATATAAATAGTTCTCAAGTTTTGCTACACCAAATACAATAAATGCATCAGCAGGAAGAGCAATATGCCCTATTACAGTAAACTTGAGATCGTATTGAGTTCTAGAAATAAACGACCACTTTATCTCTGAAGTAAGTTCATTACCTAAGTCAGAGCACACAGCTCCAAGTTTACTATCAACTACAGCATTAATAGCATCCCTGTATGTACCATCGGGTTGATCAATCTGCGGGGTGTCTTTGTTCATCCCCTTTAAGAATCTTCCTGTTTCTGCTGCCATTATAATATCCCGTAATTAGTGTATCTTCCTCTATCCAAAGTCTCTCTAGTTCCTAGATTTTCAAAGAAGTTTGAATGTCTATTCAAGTTAGGGACAAGACGAACCCATTGATTCATGAATGATTCGTACTTGTCGATGCTTGGGTAGTTAGCTTGATTTCTAGCCTGTGTGCAATAGAACTTCCACTTAGCATCTGCAAAGTTGTAGTCAATTCCATTAATTGCTGGGGTATATCCACCAAGCAACATCTGCTTATATGAGTACCAGAATAGAGCTTCTTTGAAACTGATATCATCTGGGATCATTGGGAAACAATCATCGTCAGTAGCAAATGCTTTGTAACTAACACAGATTGCCCCACTATCAAATGAAGTTTTAATGTATCCACCATCTACAAAGTAGGTATGCTTTACTGACCCAAATTTGTTTTCACATTCTTCACAGTCAGATTGTGGGAAGGTACCTGTGTGGTATTGAAGAGCAGCCATAGGCTCCCCACTATTCATATAAATATTCTCAAGAACTACTATTCTAGCATTCAATTCCCTCAGTTGATAGTTATAGCTAATAGAATCATTTGGATCAGAGACTATCTGTGCATTTAACTGTTTTACTTGATTGAGGAGTTCAGTAAGTTCTGTGGTAATTGAAGGATTAGTATTGTTACTAATAGCCACTTGATTAATTTGATACAAATCTGCAGGGAGCTCTACTCTGTAGTTGCTGATTGAAAGTACCTTTGATTTTTCTATAAGTTGTGGACCTGAGCCAATATGCTCAAGTGCTTCCCCCATCCATTCAATAGAGTCATCCACCCAGTTATCTGTGGGTGGTTTTAGATCTCTCATTATTTTTCTAATGATACTCTTACTGGATGTTAACTTATATACCATGATAAATTATTTTTTAAAGTATGCAGGTACATACTTTTTAAATTTTAAATAAGCCATGTCATCATCTTTCAATAATGCTGTAAGCTTTTCTTTATTTCCTTTTACTCCTCTAGTAGCATCAAATCTATAAGCAGTCTTATTCTTAATCTTTGCTCTGCTCTTAGTCCAATGGTACTTATAGTAGTATTTATCTACATAGTAAATATGCCATTTAACTCCATTACCAGTAGTACTATCAAACAACTGTTCTCCTTTGTCTAACAGTTCTTGTTTGTATTTACTGGTTTCTCCCCAGTTAATCTGTGGGATTCTAGGGTCTCTCTCTACTCTTCTGATAGAGATAGTCCCAAGGTTATTTTGCATATTAAACTCATAGCCATCTAGGATTTCCTCCATGATGGCTAGGTTGAATTCAGAACAGATATCCGAGAATACTTTACTGCTTATTTCGTCTTTTGCTTCCTTCGAGTATTCCTTATATATAGTTCTGATGGTATGTGATTTGGTTTGCATTCAAATTAACATTTCTTACCACCCATCTTCTTCTTTCCTGCAGCAGCCATTTCTTGGAAACGAGACTTGCCATACTTCTTTCTTCCGATAGAAGCAGCAATAGCTTTAGCAGATTCTTCAGACTTGCCTTTCTTTTTAAGTCCTGAGACCATAGCAGCAAATCTTCCACCACCACCTGGCTCCATAGACTTGGCTCCACCAGTCTTCTTTTTGTTTACACCTCTACCTTTGAGTACATCAGCAAAAGTGGTTTTACCATCATTATTGAGATCGAATCCACCATCACCATAGTGAAGTTCTGTTTTCTCTTCCATCCAAGACTCTTTCATTTTAGGGGACTTGCCACCTTTTTTATACATTGCTTTCATTTTATCGTTTTTTAAATAGTTTACCCCCAGTTTTATTTTTATTCATTCTTATCGGGGTTAAGTCTCTAGGATTTCCATATACACCAGTAGGAGCATTTAGTTTTGCTATACTTGCATCCAATGCAGCCTTATTTGCTATACGAGCTGCTTCTCTTTTAGCATCAATTTCAGCTCTATTTGCAGCTCGTTCATCTTTTCCTGCTTGCTCAAGTGCTATTTGTGCTTCACTTTTATCTATTACTCTACCTCTCTCAAGTTGTTTACTACTAGAAAGACCTTTAGCACCACCTTGATTTTGTGCATTTGTTTCTTTCCCACCTTTAGCAGACATCATATCTAGGCAGTCACCAGATAAACATTTTCTATCAAATCCTGTAGATCCTCCACCTTTATTACCACCTCCAGCTACTTTAGAAAATTTATTAGCAAGTCTATCAAGGAATGTTTCTTTTTCTGGTTCAGCTGGTGAAACAGTCCAATTAAAATTATATGTTGGAGTATCTTTAATACCTTCAGTTTGATATTTCTTAGGTCCACCAAACTTAAGTTCTTTAGAATCTTCCATCCAGCTGCCACCCATCTTCTTAGACTCAGCCTTGATCTTCTTTTCCTGCTTGAGCATCTCTTTAGTAGGTTTTTTACCAGAGCCTTTATTTGCTCTGATGTTATCCCAGAGTCCTCTTTGACTAGTAGAGCCGTCAGCTCTTTTAAGCATTTTCTTCATTCTCTTGTAGTTTTTTATCGTACATAGCTCTCTGTCTTCTAGCAGTTAAAGCTCGTTCTATGTTGAACCAAATGAGGGTAACACCCCCTACTATTCCTAATCCCCAGGTTATGGCATTGGACATCATTGCTACCGTCCACCCTGCCCATACTGCATTAAGTCCGATCCATTCAAATTGATGATTCATTTCGTCAAATTCTAAGTTTTTCATTGTTTACCAGTTTGAGCAGCTCCCACACTTCCATACACGAAGAGCTTTGTTTATTCTTGAATTTGGATCGTTTGCAGTTTTGCTTGATGTAAGCTTAGATTTCATGCCACACATCCTGTTACAGAAAGAATCTCGTCTTTTTCCTCCTTTAGGTTGTGGAGCCCCTAGTTTAGAACCAGGGTTAGCGGCACGGTAAGATGCTCTGCCTTTGGCATTTAAACCTCCTTTTGGGTTTTTTCCTTCTGATCGTTGCCAAGCTGGTGATGCCATGGTTACAAAGTTAAATAATTTATTGTTCTTTATTGCTACCTTGCTGATTAATTTGTGGGATACTATTAGGATTATCTTGTGATCTATCTGCAGATGTATCTGAGAATGTGCCAGCAAGTAGTCTTAGTTCCCCATTTATCATGCCCTGGGTAATAGCCTGCACCATGTCCATCGGCATAGGAAAGGGAGAATCATCAGTATAACAAGGAGCGTTGTTACAATCAGTAAACTTAGAAGCCTCTTCAGGGTCTTCAAATATCCCTCTAACATTGACAAAGTCTGCATTTAAGTTTATTATATACAAGTAGTCTTCAATCATATAAGCTTTAACATTCTTACCTGTATACTTATCAGCAGATAGGTAGTTTACCTCATATGGCTTAATTATCTGAAATCTCTTAAGGCCTGTTACATCTCCTACGTAGGTTATAGCTTCTTCAAAGTTAAATCTCACAGTTCTTGGAATTCTCTTCTTACTTCTATAAGCAGGACAGTTTAGAGTTATCCCACAACACTTAGATAGGTCTACCTTCTCTAGTTCAATGCATCTAAGATCCTGTTCCAAGTGCCTAGTAACTAGTCCATTTCTAGCATAGTCTCTACGAATGAATACAGCACGATAGTGCTTAATGTTAAACTTGATCTGATCTATTGATATAGTCTCATCTTGGGAAGACCTACCTCCCCTAAAAGAATTTAATAGATTATATGCAATCTCATCTAAGGTCATCTATGAATGTTATTAGTTACTTATTTTATTAGTCATCTCTTCCTTAGCTTTCACTAAGTCTAGGCACTTCTCGTATTCTTCGTTTTGTTCAAAATAACTTATCATAAGGTCTGCAACATTCAAAAAATCCTCAAGCTTGCTGGGGTTAAATGGAAATAACACCACAAGCTTTTCAGCAGTTAACTCAGCTAGTGTTTGTTTAGCTGTGATTAACTTATAGCCATTGTTATAACAAGCATCAATTGATGCTACTTTATCGATGAATTCGTCCATTGTCCGTTCGAATTCTTCGTCGTATTCATCTTCACTCATTTTACAATAGTTTGTAGATAGCCTTCTAGCCCATTAGTCTTACTCCAGATATAAGCCTGGCCTGTTCTAAGAGCTGAGTATCCCATTGTTCTGTGCCAGTCATCATTAGCACAGATGGAGGGGATAAATCTTACTTTAATTCCACGGTACTCATTGACCATTTCCTTATGTAAGTGACCACAGTGTACTTCTCTAACTGAACATCTGGCAAACATCTCTGGTTGCTCAGTTGCCATAATTAGTGGCATTTCACTTGGTTTCTCCTTATCCCCGTGAGTATACATTATCATGTTTACTCCGTACTCTACATACTTTCTACTTTCCATGCTGTTGTCTACAACAACATTCTTATCATTTCTATACCATCCTTTGATGAAATCTCCGGCATAGAACATTCTTTCAAAATCGTGATTTCCTGATACAACTACTACTTGGACTGGAGCTTTAGCTTTTAGATAGTCAATAGCTCTAGTCATTAGCATACAATATCCCTGAAAGCTTTCTCTCCATCCTATTGAGTCATGCTGAAAGGTACCTTTGGTTGTAGTAAACCTCATCCCTTCAGAGTTCATTCCGTCATTCCCGATAGGAAGAATGAACTTCTCAATATCTAATCCCTTAGCTTTTTCTACTAAGCTATGGATAGTGCTCATGAACTGTTCTTCTGCTGCTTCTATAGTTAACTCAGTGAGTTTGCCATAGTGAATATCAGGAAGAGAGATCTCATAAGCTACCCCATCTTTCTCTTGGAATGGGGGAGATTGCTTGAATACAGTCGGACTGAATATTGTAGCAAATTCTTCAATTTCTTTCTTTATCTCTTCGATAGAAAGCTTGTCATCTTTAGTCACCACAGAGAACCGTTGTTCTCCTTTCATTGTTTGCCAGAACTTAACAGATGTTACACTATCTCTTTCAATTCCGTTTTCTGATAGATAGTTCTCAAACTCTGTTATTCTGTTATCACTGCTATTGCTATTATCTAGCTTTAGCTGTCTTTTAGCTTCTCTAATAGCCTTAAGAGCATTGTCGATAGAGACATTAAATACTTGAGAAACTCTGGTCGGCCCTGATTTAAGGTAACCTGGTTTATCCTTTAATGTCTCTATCAACAAGTGCTGCTTCATAGGCTATTTTTTAATTATAGGACGAAGACTTGCTAATTGGTCTGCATCCAGGTCAGAAGGAAGATTAGTTTCTTCAATTAGAATCAACTCCATAGATGATGATTCATCTAGTCTAGAATTAACTTTATCCAATTGATTCTTTCTTTCTTCTACAATGTCTTTGTTTTCTTCTTCGTACTTCTTCAATCCCTCTTCATCACCTGCGTCAATCAGAGCTTTAGCTTTCATAGCTAATTCAATAAACTCCTTAGAAGGCTTAGACAACTCTTCGAGTTCTGCCAGATGCTTCATGATAGCTTCTGAGTTCTCTACTACTGTCTTTGCATAAGAAGTATCTTTAACATTCTTAGTGTCTGTAAGAGTCTTAAAAATGTTTAAGAAGTCTCTGTTCGTCGCTGTTACATAAATCTTGTTCATAAAATATAATGTTTGGTTTGAAATTACTCTGCTGTGGCGTATAGTCTAATCCAAGCTTCTACACCATTAATTTTAACTTTAATTGCTCCAGTTTTAGCACCTGCTGATGCTGTAGAACTAGAGATTGAGTTAGCACTAGCTGCTCCACTAGTTCCGACAAAGTTAACTAAAGATTCGTCTGTGTCAAGTTGTTCTATTGTAACTACTGGAATATTTGCAGTTGTGCTAGTTTGTTTAACATGCAATGGTCCTGAAGGAGCATCGGTACCAATACCTACATATTTACTTGCTCCTATGAGAGTCATAATTTTTTGACTAGCAGCCGCTGAATTATATCCCCAGAAAGTATGATTACCTGATGAACCAGCTCCATCATGATTACCTGGATAGAACTCTAACTCTCCTCCCATATTAGCTCCTTGAGAATTACCAGCTTTTAAATGCAAATTACCACCTTTGTTGGAGGCATTGGCATCTGCTGACTTAATGTTCAAAGTAGCGGGAGCAACAACACTAGTAAGAATAGAACCGATAGTTTGAGTTACGTTACCATTAACATAGATATTACTAGCTACGTTCAAATCTCCACTATAGAATGGAGTTGGTGTGCCGCTACCTATAAATGTTTGTCCAGTTCCACTAAACTTAATACCTCTATTGTTAGTATCAGGACTTAACCAGTTAAATCCGTAGATATTATAACTATTAGCATTTAATGCATTTGCTAATGTTGAGAATGTTGCAGCAATAGTGATGCTTCCAGACCCATTAGTAATAGTGATATTAGAACCAGCTGTTAGTGTAGCAAGCACTGGGGCAAGACCAGTTCTTCCAATTGGAATTTGACCATTAGTTGCTGCTCCTAGTGAAGTTAGTGCTGAGGTCCCATTTGCAAGAATCAGTGTATTAGCAGTAAGAGTAGTTGCTCCTGTACCACCTTTTGAAACAGGGAGGGTGCCAGTTACAACTCCTGAAGCTAAAGCTACACTGCTAAGAAATGCTGAACTAGCGTTGTTACAGGTAGCTAGGTTAATGTTAGCAGGGTTTAGTTGAAGAGTAATATTGTTACTAGCAGTGGCAACAGTAATTAAGTTGTTTACAGATGTAATACCCTTAAAGTTAATTACATTCTTACTTGTAATTCCTACGTATACAGATTCACCGGATCCCAAAGTTGATAGAGTTGGGAATAGATCCTGTAGAGTAAACTTATAGTTATTGTTAGTAGCAGCTACAAGCAAATAATGAGATGCTGTAACACTATTCTTAGCTAAAGTTGGAAGGCTGGTTATTGTTGCCATTTTATAAGGTTATATTAGATCCGTTTTCAAGAGTTATATTTTCTCCTGTACTTGTTGTTATTGCCTCGTTAGTTCTTTCAGGAACTGCATCTACTAAAGGAGATGAAGTGCTAGGTTTAATGCTAGGAGCAATACAGTTACGACATTCTTTACTAATGTAGTTTACAAATGTCTCTAGGTAAGTCTCCGATGTAGGAGAATAAGATATGCAGTAGTTAATACAGGTATTTCCATTACCTATTGCTTCTTGAGGAATAGGATCGGTAAGTAAAAGAGTACTTAAGTCAGTTGCTGGATCATAGATAACATCCATGATTTCAGAACTAAATCCTTCTAAATTTTCTAGACATCCCTCTCTATCACAACAGTAGTAGTAAGGGATAGTATCTGTAATACTTCTACATGTAGCAGT